>ERZ772883.205-NODE-205-length-68522-cov-45.309799_pt1 | contig 68522 bp, 82 predicted proteins | sample MGYA00580575_ERZ772883 | MGnify/ENA primary metagenome ERZ772883 (study PRJEB29015, sample SAMEA2737666) | human gut metagenome | biome: human gut; feature: human-associated habitat; material: faeces | place: China | collected 2012 ... | reverse complement strand
ATTGGAAATTAAGTGAGTTAGGAGAAGATATTTGGAAGAAAAAATATCAACGTAATGGTGAAAGTTTTGACCAGTGGTTGGACAGAGTTAGTGGTGGTGATAAACAGGTTGCACAACTAATAGTGGATAAAAAGTTCTTGTTTGGTGGTAGAATACTTAGTAACCGTGGTATTACCAATAGGGGAGTTACTTATAGTAACTGTTATGTAATAGCACCCCCGGAAGATAGTATTGAAGGTATATATGAAACTGCAATGAAGTTAGCCCGTACATTTAGTTACGGAGGCGGTTGCGGTGTAGATATTAGTACATTAAGACCAAAAGGAGCTGAGGTACATAATGCAGCCCTTACAACTAGTGGTGCAGTATCATTTATGGATGTATTTGAACAAACTGCAAGGGTTATTGGACAAAATGGAAGACGTGGTGCCTTAATGATAAGTATGGATAGCAGCCACCCAGACATACATGACTTTATAGACGCCAAACTAGACAATAAGTTGGAAAAATGTAATATTTCCGTACGTATGAGTGCCAAGGATATGGAGACTAAACCGGAAATATTAGACCACATTGCAGCAAACAATTATGACTGGGCGGAACCAGGTATATTATTCTGGGACACAATAGAGTCTTATAACTTATTAGACCAGTTTAAAGACTTTAAGTATGCAGGAGTTAATCCTTGTGTTACAGGTGATACTTTAGTACAAACAATACAAGGAACAGTTCCTATAAAAGATTTAGTTGGTACTCAACCTTATGTTTATTGTATGGATAATGATGGAAAATTAGTTGTAAAACGTGCTACTAAAGTTTGGAAAACTAGAAAAGATGCACAACTAGTAGAAATTGATTTTAATAGAGGTAAATTAATTTGTACACCTGACCATAAAATATATACAAGAAATAGAGGTTGGGTAGCTGCAAAAGATTTAAAACCTAAAGATAAATTAAATGGGCTTGGATTTAGTAAAGGTAATGAAATTAATGAAATGATTAAGTTAACTAGTGACCCAAAATACTATAAACATCATAGATTTATAATGGAACAAATGGGGCATAGTGTAAATGGTAAGGATGTACACCACAAAGATAATAACCATTTAAACAATGTTTATAGTAATTTAGAAGTTATAGCACATAGTAAACATTGCAGTTTAACTAATCAAGGACATGAATGTAATTGTCCACAAGACCCAGTAACAGGACAATTTATACCAAAAGAATGTAAATGTAAAAGAAGTAAAACTGATAGCGTTAATGTAGATAATACAGGTAAAAACTTTATAGTAAAAAGTGTAACAGTATTAGATTATACAGAAGATGTTTATGATTTAACAGTGCCTGAATTGCATAACTTTATAGCAAATAATATAGTTATACACAATTGTGCAGAAGAACCATTGCCAGCTGGTGGTAGTTGTTTACTTGGTGCATTAAACTTAAGTGAATTCGTAGAAAACCCATTTACACCACAAGCTGCATTTAATATACCGGAATTTAAAAGTGCAGTAAGAATAGCCATACGTGCCTTAAATAATGTTTTAGACGAAGGGTTAGAATTACACCCATTAGAAGAACAACAGCAATCCGTTAGGGACTGGAGACAAATAGGACTTGGTATTATGGGGTTTGCTGATATGTTACTAAAAATGAGTTGCCAGTATGATTCAGCGCGTGCCTTGGCTATTATTGATACCGTAGGTAAAACACTAGTTAATACAGGATTGCAGGAAAGTGCCATACTGGCTAAGGAAACTGAATGTTTCCCTAAATGTAATAAAAAGAAATTACTAGCAAGTACTTTTTTAACAGTATTAAAACATAGTAATGTTATCCAAGATAATACTATGAACCTAATAAAACAATATAGTCTTAGAAATAGCCAATTATTTACTATTGCACCGACTGGAAGTATTAGCACAATGTTGGGCGTTAGTGGTGGCGTAGAACCAATATTTGCTACACATTATACAAGAAAAACTCAATCCCTACATGGGGAAGATGTTTTTTATAATGTATATACACCAATAATACAAACGATGATTGACATGGAATTAATAGACGAGGAAAAAGTGGACAATATAGCTACTGCACAAAATATTGACCCGTTTGATAGAGTTACCATACAAGCTACATGGCAAAAATATATTGACGCAAGTATAAGTAGTACAGTAAATGTAACTAATGATACTGACGTGGCAACTATAAGAGACCTTTACCAAGCAGCGTGGGAAGAAGGCTGCAAAGGGTTAACAATTTATAGAGCCGGTTGTAAAAAAGAAGGTGTTTTGGTAGCTACACCAAAAGAACAAACAAGTGAAAATACTATACACATACCAATAAGTGATACTTCAATAGACAATTGTGTGGCATATGGCACTCAATTAACTACAGGTTGTGGTAGCTTATGGATGTCAGTATATTTCCATAAAAAAACTGGACAATTATGCCATATATTTTTAGACAAAGGTAGCCAAGGTGGATGTAATAGTTTTATGGTAGGTCTTAGTAGAATGATAAGTTATGCCGGCAAACTTGGTGGTACAGTAGAAGGTATATGTGACCAATTAAACAGTGTGCCAGCTTGTCCTTCTTATACTGTTAGGAATGCGGTAAAAGGTGATACCAGTGCTGGTAAATGTTGCCCAAGTGCCATAGGTAGAGCATTAATGGAATTAAAACAAAGATATATTACAGACCACGAGGAAATGAGTACTGGGGAACCTAAAATGGAAGAAGTTACAGTAAGTAAATGCCCGGAATGTGGTGCAAAATTAAACTTCACTGGAGGTTGCAACAGTTGCCCAGAATGTGGTTATACTAAATGTGATTAATACAAATAAGGTAGGTAAATAACCTACCTTATTTTATTTGAAAAAAATTAAAAAATTTTCAAAAAAGTGTTGTATAATTATATAAGTAATGTTATAATTATGTTAATAAAAGATAAGAAAAGAGGAGTTGGATATAATGAAAAGATATGAAAGTAAAAAAGGTACATTTTACATTGAACAATTTTGGATGGATAGTAAATACTATATTTACAGAGAAAATAAAGTTAGTGATGAATTTGGTACAGTTGGTGAATTAGTTAATGGTTGCAGCTACAAAACTTACGAAGAAGCTGAACAAGATTTAAATGAATTATATTTATAAAAAAGGAGTGATTTATATGACAACAACTAAAAAAGATTTATGGAGAATGTTAAGAAATACTGAAAGTGGTTTAATGGTACACGTAATAGAGGATATACTTAATATATGTAGTACAGACGAAGAAGTACAAAGTTATTTACAAAAGGTATATGAAAATGGTGGTCAATCAGGTGCAATAACAAGCTTAATATACCACCACGAGTGTGAAGAATTTGTAAAACAACACTTAACCGAAGTATTAGACATATATAATGAAGCTAAAGAGTTTTTAGACCCTAAAGAAGAAATAAATGCCGACAAGTTGGCATGGATGGCATATTACGAAACAGTAGTTAATATAATACTTGGTGAAGAAAATATTGAGGATTTTTATATGTAAGAGGTTTAAAAGTAGGTTAGTAAAATAACCTGGTTTTCTATACTATATATGTAAGTTAAATAAATAAAAATTTAAAGGAGTTGGTTTTAAATGGCTAAAATAAACATTAAGGATGCAGGTAAATTTACAAACGTAGGTTCAAGTGAATACTTTACACTAAAAGATGATGGTGATATTGCTCAAGTAAGAATGTTATATACTGACCCAGAAGGTGGAGATATGGACTTCTTTTTAGTACACCAAATAGAGATTGAGGTTAACGGTAAAAAAGTAAGAAAATATGTAAGTTGTTTAGCAGTAGATGAAGATGGACATATACACAAAGATGATTGCCCACTATGTAAAGCTGGGTATAGAACACAAGAAAAATTATTTTTACAATTATATGACGAAACTGACGGCAAACTTAAAGTTTGGGAAAGAGGTAAAAACTTTGTAGGAAAAATAGTAAGTTTCTTAAATAGATATGGCAGCTTGGTAGAACGTCCAATAGAAATAGAACGTAAAGGTAAAAAAGGTGATACAAATACAACTTATGAAATGTTCGCTTTAGAGAAAGACAACAAGGGTTTAGAGGATTTCCCTGAAAAAGTTGACATTGAAGGAACTTATGTTACAAAAGTAACTAAAGCGGACATGATAGATATAGTGGACGGTATATATGACTGGGGTAACAATAAACCTAACAATAATGAAGAACCTGCACCAACTAGACGTGAAGAAGCACCAAGAAGGGAAAGTAGAAGACGTAGAGTGGTAGACGACGAATTTTAATAACAAATAAATACAAGTAAATACCGGGTATAAATTACCCGGTATTTTTTATAGGAGGGATAAGATGAGTTTATTTAAAGATACTTTTAGTCGTTGCAGCAATAACAAGGAGGCTAATAAAAAAGCCTTGGAAGTATTAAGTAAAAAGAAAAATAAAAAAGCACCAGTAACAACAGTGGTGCCAAAAACAATGAAAGATAAAGTGGAGTATGCTAAAATGATGTCCACTAAAATATTTAGTGATAGACTAGATAGAATGGAATTAGTAACCACAGTGGAAAGGTTAAAACAGTTTGATAAAAAAGTAGTGGCAAATGGTATAGTTGCACTGGATACTGAAACAAACGGACTTGATAGAATAGACGGAAAAATAGCTGGTATTTGTTTATACACACCTTATGAAAAAGGAATATATATACCAGTGGGGCATATAAGTTATATGACAAATATGGAGCTGCAAAGTAATGTGCCTATGGAAATAGTTAGGGAACTAATACAGTGTTGGGTAGACAATAATATTAGATTTGTGTTGCATAATGCAAAGTTTGATATGCACATACTATATTGGATGGTAGGTGTAAAAATAGTGCCATATTGGGACACCTTAATTGGTGGTTATTTGCTAAATGAGAATGAGCCCCACGGATTAAAAGTATTATGGCAAAAGTACTGTACAGGGGAAAGCGAGGAGGTTGGTAAATTTAGTCAATTATTTAATGGTATAGAGTTTAATAAAATACCACCTGATGTTGGTTATATGTATGCAGCATTTGACCCTATAATGACTTTTGAGTTATACCAATTCCAACGTGAATATTTGGATAGGGACGGTAAGTACTGTTATAAAAAAGGACTTGAAAGGGTGGCGGATGTATTTAGAAATATAGAAATGCCACTAATAGAAGTAGTATTTGATATGGAGGCACAAGGGGTAAATATAGATACAGAGTTAGCACAACAATTAAAACAACGATATACTACTTATATGGACAATGCCCTTAATGAATTTAATACACAAGTGGCACAACTTGATGAACAAGGTGTATTTAATGACCTAAGAGTTAAGCACCCTGATAAATACAATAAAATAAGTGAGTTAGGAGAAGTAAATATTAATATAGGTAGTAACCAACAGTTAGTAATATTATTTTACGACGTACTAAAATTGGAGCCACCAAAGGGACAACGTAGTGTGGGTGAAGAACAGCTAAAACAATTAAACCACCCACTAGTTAACAGTATTTTAGAATATAGGGGTATGGCAAAACTATTAAGTACTTATATTGATGCCATACCACAACATATAAGCAAAAAAACTGGTAAGTTACACGCAAACTTCAACCAGTATGGGGCAAAGACTGGTAGATTTAGTAGTAGTGACCCAAACTTACAAAATATCCCAAGTAGAACTAAAAAATTAAGTGATGGAACTGTAATAGATGCAGGACATGATATAAGACAAATGTTTATTGCAGGCCAAGGTAATGTAATAATAGGTGGTGACTTCTCGCAACAAGAACCACGTTGCCTAGCACACATGAGCCAGGACGAACATATGATACAGGCATATTTGGACGGTAAAGATTTATATAGTACAATAGCTAGTAAGTTGTATAATATGCCATACGAGGAGTGTAAAGAGTTTAGACCCGACGGTACAGTTAACCCAGAAGGTAAACAACGTAGAAGTAGTGTTAAACCTATATTACTAGGAATAATGTATGGTAGAGGTGTAACAAGTATTGCTGAACAAATGAATATTAGTAAGGAAGAGGCACAACAAGTTATAATAGACTTTTACAACCAGTTCCCAAAAGTAAAAGGATTTGTAGACTTTGCACAAGAGAATGCAAGGGAATATGGTTTTGTTGAGACTGCGTGGGGTAGAAAAAGAAGACTACCTAATATGCAGTTAGACCCAATTGAAATAACAGTGGAGAATCCTAACTTGGTGGATACATTTAACCCATTGGATTTTACTGGTGGTGGTACTACCGAGGTTAGTGACGAAGTTTACTTTAAGTATTTAAAACTAATGAATAGAGCGTATGGTAAACAAGCTAAGGAAAAAATTAAACAAATGGCAAAAGACGAGGGTTATAAATTAGTAGACAATGGTGGTTATATAGCTGACGCACAAAGACAATGTGTTAACAGTATTATACAAGGTAGTGCTGCTGATTGTACTAAAATAGCTATGTTACAAATATATAATGATAAACGCCTTAAAAAATTACAATTTAAATTAATATTAACCATACATGATGAAGTATTAGGTGTATGCCCAAAAGAGAATGCCAAAGAGGTAAAAGATAGATTAGAAAATATAATGGTTCATTGTGTAGAAAATAAATTAACTGTACCAATGAAGTGTGATATAGAATGTACTTATAGATGGTATGGTGAAGGAATAGAAATTTAAAAATATTTTAAAACCCGGTTAGTAAATGCCGGGTTTTTTATATACTATATATGTACCAAATAAATAAAGAAAAAGGAGATGTATAATAATGTGTGGAACTTGTAAAGCTAAAGAAATTGCAGTAGTATTAAATAGTGGTGGTGTAGATAGTACAACAGCAGTTGGATTAGCAGTAGATTTATATGGAAAAGAGGATGTAATTACAGTTAGTGCTTATTATGGACAAAAGCACAGTATTGAATTAGAATGTGCAACAAATGTAGCTAAATATTATGGTGTTAAGCATATGGAAATAGACTTAAGTAAAATATTTGCATATAGTAATTGTCCATTATTAGCTAATAGCACAGAAGAAATTAGACATGAAAGTTATGCAGACCAAATAGCTGAAGATGGAGAAGGTATGGTAAGAACTTACGTACCGTTTAGAAATGGTTTATTACTAAGTAGTGTTGCTGCAATAGCAATGAGTTTGGTAGAAGATAAACCGGATACAATTGCTAATATATATTTAGGTGCCCATGCCGATGATGCAGCCGGTGAAGCGTATGCGGATTGTAGCCCTGAATTTACTGACACTATGAAAAGAGCCATAGAAATAGGAACATATAGTAAAGTTAGTGTTAGAGCACCATTTGTAAATATGACAAAAGCGGATATAGTAGGTTTAGGATTAAAATTAAAAGTGCCATATGAATTAACACATAGTTGTTATGAAGGGGAAAGACCTTGTTGTGGTACTTGTGGGACTTGTATAGATAGAATAAATGCTTTTAAAGCAAATGGTGCAGTTGACCCTGTACCATATAAAATTAATATAAACTGGGAGGAAAAATAGTATGTATAAAATAATTAAAAAAATGGAAGTTGCAGGAGCACATAAATTAACATTACCTTATGATAGTAAATGTAGTAATTTACACGGGCACAACTGGAATATAGAAGTGCAACTGGAAAGTGAAGAATTAACTGAGTATGGAATGGTAATGGATTTTACACACATTAAAAAAGTTGTAAACCAATTAGACCACGCATATATAAATGATGTTGTTGGTGTTAACCCAACTGCTGAAAATATAGCTAAATGGATAGCTGACCAATTAACAGGTATGTTCGACGGTATATATGTAAAATGTACTAGAGTAAGTGTTGAGGAAAGTACTCACAACACTGCAATATACGAGGTAAAAGGGGGTTGTAATTGTGGAAGATAGAATGTTTAAAGTAAATGAGATATTTTGTAGTATAGATGGTGAAGGTATTAGAACAGGGTTAAGTGCAGTCTTTATAAGACTGTACGGCTGCAACCTAAATTGTAGTTACTGTGATACTCGTTATAGTTGTGAAAATAATGAATATACTGAAATGCCACTAATGGACATATTAGAAAAAGTATTATCCTATGGAGTTCCCCGTGTAACATTAACAGGGGGAGAACCACTAATACAAGAGGGGGTTAAGGATTTAATTAACTCCTTGGTATTAAATGGTATTGAAGTAAATATAGAAACTAATGGTGCAGTTGATTTAGATAAGTTCTGGGAATTTAGATATACTGATAGAGTAATAATTACAATGGATTATAAATGTGCGTGTAGTGGTATGGAAGATAAAATGAAGTTATGGAATTTAAAATTACTACAACCTAAAGACGCAATAAAATTTGTAGTTAGTAATTACAATGAATTGGAAAAAATGGAATATATACTTAAGGAAAGTGAATGTAAAGCACGTCCTTATGTATCACCAGTATTTGGTGCAATAGAACCAAAAGAACTAGTTAAATATGTATTAGAAAATAATTTAAATGATGTAACAGTGCAAGTACAATTGCATAAAATAATATGGAATCCAAATATGAGAGGTGTATAATATGATAGATACTAAAAAAATTGAAGGTGCAGTAAAAGAAATAATAGAGGCGTTAGGTGATGACCCAAATAGAGCCGGATTAGTGGAAACCCCTAAAAGGGTTGCTAAAATGTACCAAGAAGTATTTGAAGGTATGAACTATACAAACGAGGAAATTGCTGCAATGTTTGATAAATGTTTTTACGACGAGGGTGCAGATGACCTTGTAACTGTATCTAAAATACCAATTTTTAGTTATTGTGAACACCACTTGGCATTAATGTATAATATGACTGTTAGTGTTGGCTATATACCAAACGGTAAAGTTATAGGACTGAGCAAGATTGCTCGAGTGGCCGACATGGTGGGTAAAAGGTTACAACTACAAGAACGAATTGGAGAAGATATTGCCAATATACTACAAATGATATTAGACACAGAGGATATAATAGTAGTGGTAGAAGGTGAACACAGTTGTATGACTGCAAGGGGTATAAAATCCCGTGGCAGCCAAACAAGAACTGCTACTGTACGTGGTAGATTTAAAACTAATACTGAGTTAAGAAAAGAAGCATACGAATTATTTAAATAAAAAAGTAGAATGGCTAGTTAGTAAACTAGCCATTTTTTATATACTTTATATGTTAGGAGGAGATAATATGAGCTTTGATTTATACTTTGCAGGTGTACAAAATATGAATGCCGAACACGCTATGATGGATAGACATTGTTGTAGACTTTATTCGCAACTAAGAGATAGAAATAGGGGACAATTTTGGTTAGACCATAACAGGGAAAATAGTGGTGATAAAAGGAAGGTATTTGTAGACTCCGGTGCATTTAGTGCCTGGTCTAGGGGTAAAGGTATTGATACAGACGAATATATAAATTACATTAATGCAAATACAAACGAGTTAACATTGTTTGCCAGTGTGGATAATATACCAGGGGAGTTAACAAGAACACCAACACTTAAGGAAAAACAACAATCACCAATTTTATCCTGGGAGAATTATATGTATATGAGAGAACGTGTTATAGACAAGGATAAACTTTTACCAGTTTTCCATATAGGAGAGGATTTTAAATATTTAAGTAATATGTGTAATGTAATATTAGACGGAAAACACATACCATATATAGCCTTGGGTGGTACAGTTGGTATAAAAGATAGAAACGTAAAAAGTAACTGGTATAAACAATGTTTTAAGGTTATACAGCAAAGTAATAACCCAAATGTAAAGGTACATGCCTTTGGTATGACCAGTTTAAATATATTAGAAGATTTCCCATTTACAAGTGCCGACAGTACTAGCTGGTTAATGGTAAGTAATAATGGGAATATAATGACTAAGTATGGCATTGTATGTGTTAGTGACCAATCCGGTGATAAAAATAACCATATAAGTAAATTACCACCACACGTTATAGACCGTATAGAACAGGACATTAATAAATATGGGGTAACACTACAACAATGTAGGGAAAACTATAAACCTCGCTCAGTTGTGAATGTTAACTATTTACAAGACTGGGCGGACAACTATAAATACAAGGGCAACAATAGATATCAAAAAAGATTATTTTAGGAGGTATATTATGAAGGTAAATACAAGTATATTAAAAAATATGTTGAGTTCAGTAAGTGGTTGTAAACCAAGTAAAATATTAGAAATAACTAATTACTATGAATTAGATTTTAGTGTAGACGGGTTATCACTAAGAGCCACAGACGGTATAAACTTTATAACAGTAAACTATCCAACACAATGCGAGGAGGAAATGACTGTAATAGTAAAAGCTGACCAATTTAGTAAATTAATTAATAAAACTACTAAAGATATGGTAACTCTTAAATTAACAGACAATTATTTAGAGGTAAAAGGTAATGGTACTTATAAAGTGGAAATAGTTAGTGATGAAGTTTACCCAACTTTAGGAATAGATGTAGATAAAGAATTTAATGTAACTTATACAACTTTAAGTAATGCAATAACTGGTGGTGCTAAAGCTAAAAGTAATGTACCTACCGACGGTGTATTATTTAGCTATTTAGTAAGGGACAGTGAAGTAATTACTGCGGATGCCATAAAAGTATATAGTACTGAATTGGACGGTAAAGATTTAGAGGACATAGAATTATTAATACCACCAACTTTAGCAAACTTATTATTATCAATAGACGTGGAGAACATTAAATTTATGGTGGACGAGGATTGCACAACACTAAGAGCAGAGGGACAAAATGTAACTATTACTGGGGCATTACAAGAGGGTGCAGACGAGTACCCAGATGTAATACCATTATTAAATAGTGGTTACCCATATACTTGTGAAGTGGATGTTAAAGAAGTTTTGCAGGCATTAGACAGACTGGATTTATTTATAGGGTTATATGATAAAGGTATTATAGACTTGGTATTTAGTGACGTAAATATGACCATAGCAACCTCTAGTAAGTCCGTAGAGGTTGTGCCATATACTAAAGGGATAGATTTACCAGACCCTTTTGTAATAAGTGTAAATAGTGGTTATTTAAAGGACTTATTTAGTGCAGTAGACGAACCTAATGTAAAAATAGAGTTTGGTACAGAGGAAACTATTAAGTTATGTACTAAAGATAGTATAATGTTGTTGGCAACTGCCGACGAAGAATAGGAGGTTATTTATGAAACTGAATAAAATAGCCAAAATGGTTAGAGCTGAAAAAAGTAACGAGGTTGCACAGCAATTTGTAAATGACTTAATATACACAATAGAAAAAGAAAATGAAAGTGACTACATTCCCACAAAGGCTTACAAGCCTAGCGGGATTGCTGGCTGCAAAAGAAGTTTGTATTACCAAATGATAGGAGCACAACCAGATGAACAAAGTAGTGGCGTAAATTTAGTTGGTATATGTGAGAGTGGTACTGACAGACATGAAGTTTTACAGGATTATATACAACATATGGCAAAATATACTGGGCACTGTAAATGGATTAATGTTGGTGATTATTTACACAACCAAGGGGTTACTGACCCCCAAGTGGTATCACAGGAAGGTAATGAAACTAAGTTATTTAGTAAGAAATATAATATGCGTTTTATGTGTGACGGGTTGGTGCAGTATAAAGGTGAGTACTATATAATAGAAATTAAGACTGAAAGTACCCATAAATATAACTCCCACGAGGAGCCACACCAAGCACATAAATTACAAGCAGCTTGTTACTCTATGTGCATAGGTGTACCAAAAGTAATATTCCTGTATGAAAACAGGGATAATTGCAACAAAAAAGGTTATTTATTTGAAGTGCCACAACAAATGATTGAGAGTATAGAAGATACTATACAATACGTAAATGATTGTGTTAAATTTGACGTGTTGCCACCAAAGGAACCTAAATGTACGTATTGTAAATATAAAAATACTTGTGCTAGGGAGGAAACCAATGAACTATGGTAAAAAGTTTGAAAATAATTTTAAAAAGGGTGTTGGTAAAGAATTAGTAAGGTTATACGATACCACTAATGGATATGCAGGGGTGAAAAACCCCTGTGATTTTATTTACTATAAATACCCATACCAATATTTATTTGAGTTAAAAAGTGTAAAAGGTGATAGATTTGATTTTAGTAACATAACCGACAATCAAAAGGAACAACTGGATTTTCATAGCCATATACAAGGTTGTAACCCTATGGTAATAGTGGAGTTTAGAGAACACAAACAAATATATATGATACCGTGGAGCACTATAAAAAGAACAATGACAAACAATAAACAAAGTTTAAATGTAGATGACTGTGAAATTATAGTGGGTATTTCTAAACTACCGGTTACGTACCAAAGGATTAATTTTACTTTGGATAAACAGACCTTTGATAGTAGGTTATTTTTAATGGCTCAGTTGAAGGAGTGTGGTAGTGGTGAGTAAACTTGATATTATAAAAGAGTTTAATAAACAATGTGGTGATATAGTTAATACTGCATTAACTATTAGTGAAAAATATACCAGTACGTTGGACGACTGCATATACGAGGTTAAGGAATTACTACAAAATACCTCCACACTAAGTAATGATGATTTGGAGAAATATATAGCCTTATTACCCGTTTTAATGTATGAATTAATAGACAAAATGCAGGTATTAGGTGTTAGGGTGGATGCAGCAAAAACACAAAAGAAAACACGTTTTAACACTGCATATATGCACAGTGATGAAAGTACTGTTGCAGCAAAAACAAGTGACGCACAATTAATGGTGGAGGAAGAACAATTTATAGAGGACATTTATATTAGAGTCTACAAACAATGTGAGAAAAAATTAGACATAGCAGATATGCTGCACAGTAGTTTGAAAAAATTAATGAACTTAAGACTTAATGAATTTAATGTTACTAGAAATAATATGTTATCCAATGGGAGGGATTTTTAATGGCGAATAAAAAAGTAAAAGTAAAAGTATTTCAAGGGGGTAAAGCACCCCAAAGTAAAAATGGAAATTGGTATGACTGCTATGTCCGTGCAGCAAGTGTAAATGGTGTAGAACCTACTGGTAATGTAATAAGATTTGCACCAGGTGATATAATAGTGGTACATTTAGGATTTTCAATGGACATGGGTAAAGGTTATGAAGGGTATATACTACCACGTAGTAGTACATTTAAAAATACTGGATTGCTGCTTACTAATAGTATGGGATTAGTTGATGATACATATTGTGGTGATAATGATGAGTGGTTAGCAATGTTTTACAGTACTAGATATGGTGCCTTTAAAAAAGGAGATAGGTTAGTACAAATAAGTATTAAAAAAAGTGTGCCAGTGGACATGGAAGAAGTTGATATATTAGGTAACGAGGACAGAGGAGGATATGGCACTACAGGGAAATAAAAAGAAGTGGGTGGTTAGTAAACTACCCACTTTTTCTATACTATATATGTAAAACAAATAAATAAATTATAAGGAGTGGTATATATGAGTAAACCAATGGATTTAGGAATTAAACAAGCTAAAATGACTATGAGTAAAGGAATAGGAGGCCCTTTTGGAGCTTCAATAGTAAATAGTAAAACTGGGGAAATAATTTGTGTAGACAGTAACCACGTATTAGGTAATAATGACCCAACTGCACACGCGGAAATATGTGCCATAAGAACTGCTTGTAAAATATTAGGTACTTTTGATTTAACAGGTTACACTTTATACGCAACTGGTTACCCTTGTCCAATGTGTATGGCAGCAATAATATGGGCTAATTTGGATAAAGTAATATATGCCGGTGATGTAAAGGATGCTGAGGAAATAGGTTTTAGAGATGATTTTATATATGATTTTATAAAGGATGGCTGTAAAAATAGTAAAGTGGTACCTGTAGAACATGACCCGAAAGCTAGGGAAAAAGTAAAACAATTATATAAAGAATACCAACAAACTAATAAGGAGATGTATTAGTATGAGAGAAATTGATTTAAAAATGGCTGCACTAAATAAAAAATTTGGTGCGGATATAATACAACAAGGAACTGATATAATAGAAGTTGATAAAATACCATTTAGTAGTCCTATGGCAAACTATATGACCTATGGAGGAATACCAATTGGAAAAATAACTGAGTTCTTTGGTGGAGAGGGTGGGGGTAAAACAACCTCCGCCCTTGATATTTGTGGTAATGCACAAAAGAAATTTAGTGAAGTGTATAATAAAAAAGTGGGTGAATTATCACAACAACTTGAACTATTGCAGCAAACTAATACAAAACAAGCCCAAAAGGAAATAAAGAAGTTAAGTGAACAATTGGATGAAGTACAGGAAAAGGGTGAAAAATTAGTATTATATATAGATACAGAACAAACTTTGGATACTGAATGGGCTAAGTTATTAGGAGTGGATACAGAAAAAATGATATTAGTAAGACCACAAGAGCAAACTGCAGAACAGGTGTTACAAATAATAATTGAATTAATTAGTACTGGTAATGTAGGTTTATGTGTATTAGATAGTATACCTTGTTTGGTGCCACAACAAATATTTGACGAGAGTATGGAGAAAAAAGCCTATGGAGGTATTTCACAACCATTAACTGTATTTTGCAGTAAAATTTTACCACACTTAACAGTTAATCAATGTGCCTTTATAGGAATTAACCAAATACGTGAAGATTTAAGCAGTATGTATAGCACTATAAGTACTCCCGGTGGTAAAGGTTGGAAACATGCGTGTAGTTTAAGAATACGTTTTAGAAAAGATACATTATTGGACGAAAACAACAAAGAGTTAAGTAGTAAAGCCGAAAACCCAGCCGGGAACAGGGTTGGAATGGAAATTATAAAAACTAAGGTATGTAAACCAAATAGAAGACTGGGTTATTACACATTAAAATATTTAGATGGTGTAGATACATTATATGACATGATTAATGTTTGTATGTATTATAAAATAGTACAACAAGCCGGTTCTTGGTACAGGGTAATAGACGAGCAAGGTAATATAGTATTAGATAGACAGGGTAATGAGTTAAACTTCCAAGGTATGACAAGGTTTTTAAATTACTTACATGAACATGAAGATGTAGTGCAGGAACTATTAACTAGACTTAATGGGGTGATGTTGGATGAGTAGTTATGGTAATAAGTGCCAGGAAATAGTTATGCGTTATAAAAACGGGGATAAGGAGGCAATAAACGAATTACCCCAGTACATAGACAATATGGTATATTCCTTATTAAAACCCTATAAATTATATAATGATAGGGACGAGATGTACCAAGTTGCATGGCAATGTATAATGAAGTGTGTAGACCATTATGACCCGTCCTATGGCACATTATTTACCACCTTTGCATACCCGTCAATAAAAAGAGAACTACGACAATATAGGAACCGTATGGATAAACATAATAGGTACACCACTGACGGGGAGCAAAATATTTATAAAATATTATCCATAGACGGTTACATACAGTTAAAACATTGTGGACACACTAGGTATACATCATTGGAAAATTACCTGGAAAGTAAAGAGGACGTGGAAACTAGTGCCTTGGTACACGAGCTAAAGGAAATTATTGCACAGGAATTAAAAAATGTTAAAAATGACAAACAACGTGCCATAATAGCTGATTACCTGTATGGTATAAAGGGTACATACATAGCTTACCAATATAGTGTGTCACCTGCATATGTATCACGTGTAGTTAAAGATTTTTTTAGAAAAGTTAAAGAAGAAGTTAGTAAATAAGTAACACCTCCTATACTTTATATGGGAGGTGTTTTTAAATGAGTACGAGAAGTAAAAGTGATGAACAGGAACAATATGTGGCAAACTACTTGGATGGGGAAGTTACACCGAATAGTGGTGCAGGACATACTAAAAAGGGTGATGTATTAGTGGATAAATTTTACTTGGTGGAATGTAAAACTAAAATGCAACCCACAACACAATTTACTATAAAAAAAGAATGGTTAACAAAATTACAAGGACAGTCTTTAGCAATGCACCGACCATATACTGCACTAGTATTTGACTTTGGTAAAGTGGGAGAGGAGTATGCAGTAATACCCTTACAAGATTTAAAAGATTATATTGAAAAATTGAAGGGGGAATTATAATGCAACAAAATACATCAAGGGCGATTTGTGATAAATGTGGTGGTGATGTAGTCTACTATTCTAAAGATGATTTTGCACTAGATGTTTATAGTGATAACGATTTTATTTTAAAAGTAAAAGAACCAAGATTTGTATGTAGCAGATGTGGTAAGGAGTTTGATGAATTTATTACTTTATATAAGGAGGAAGTATAATATGGAAGCTTTAGCTACTAAATATAGACCAAGAACATTTAACGACGTGGTGTGCCAAGATAATATAAAAAAGGTATTAACTAACCAATTGGAAACAGGGGAGATAAAACAGGCTTACCTATTTTGTGGTAGTGCTGGAACTGGTAAAACTACCAGTGCTAGGATATTTGCAAATGATGTAAATGGGGGTAAAGGTAAACCAATTGAAATAGACGGTGCCAGTAACAATGGTGTTGATAATATACGTAGTATAATTGATGATTGTAGAATGAAAAGTTTGGATAGTAAATATAAGGTATATATAATTGACGAGGTTCATATGTTAAGTATAGGAGCCTTTAATGCACTGTTAAAAGTATTAGAAGAACCACCAAAAGGAGTTATATTTATACTTTGCACAACTGACCCCCATAAAATACCAGCGACTATATTAAGTAGGTTACAACGTTTTGACTTTAAACGTATACCACAGTTTGATATAGTACAAAGGTTAAAATATATATTAGACAAGGAAGGAAAAATAACTTATGATATGGAGGCAATAGAATATATAGCTAAGTTAGCCGACGGTGGAATGAGAGATGCCATAATGAAGTTAGATACAGTGCTTGGTTACACAACTAATATTACATTACAAGCAGTATTAGATTGTTTGGGAATTACTAACTATGAACATTTAGTGACAATAGTACAAAGTATTATAAGTAAGCAACCAAACGAGCCAATAGAAATAATAGACAAAATATATAAGGACGGTAAAGATTTAAAGTTGTTTGTAAAGGACTTAAATAAGTTTGTATTAGACCTATGTAAGCTAAGTATAACACATAATAAAGAGCTAACAATGATACCAACAGACATAATGAGACAATGTATCCATATAGCAACTAATACACCAAAGTATCAATTGGTTGATATATTGGATGCCATAAATAATTTATTAGACAAAATAAAATACGAGCAAAACCCTAAAAATTTAATTGAGAGTGAGTTGATTATTTTATGTCTAAAATAATAGGGCAAACTAAATTACAAGCTAAGTTAAATGGTCAACCTATACCCCACTTTTTTATATTGTGGGGTGATAGGGGTGCAGGAAAATATTTAATGAGTAAACAAATAGCCAACAATAACCATTACAATTATGTATTAGTGGAAAATAATATCGAAGGTATTAGACAGTTAATAGAGGATTGTGTGGCTATATCAACACCAACACTATTTTATATTAAAGGGGATAACCTATCCATTCCTGCACAGAATGCCCTACTAAAGTTAGTGGAGGAACCACCTAGTAAGGGTTACATAATGATTGGTGTAAGAAATATTGACAACCTATTAGCTACCATACGTAGTAGAGCCAAACTACTAATAATGGATAATTACAGTGTACATGAACTAAATGATGTATTTGATTTATATGACCTGGGTGAAGTGCCAAGGGATATATTATGTAAGGTGGCAACAACACCGGGGCAAATGTTGGAATATGTAAATAAGGATTTTATAAATATGTATCAATATGCATTAAAGGTATACAACAATATTTTAAGGGTTAGCACAGGTAATGCCTTTAAAATATGTAATCCCATAGGTTTTAAAGAGGACGACGGTTACCCAGTGGAACTATTTTTAGAACTATTTAAACAAGTGGTAATAGACGAGCAAAAACATAGTAGTTATGTAGATTATAAAATGATTGAATATACTAGTTCTGCACTATGGGACTTAAGAATAAGAGGAGCAAATAAACAGTTGATATTCGATATATTTATTCTTAATATAAGGAGTTTACGATAATGGAAATATGGAAAGATATAAAAGGTTATGAAAATAAGTACCAAGTTAGTAATAAAGGAAATATTAGAAATATTAAAACTGGTAAACAGTTGAAAATACAATTTTATAAATCGGGTTACTGCTATATTGATTTATATTGTGATGGGATAAATAAACATTATTTAATACACCGCTTGGTGGCACAGGCTTTTATACCTAATCCAAATAATTTTCCTTGTATTAATCATAAAGATGGTAAGCGTTCTAATAATAATGTAGATAACCTAGAGTGGTGTACTCAACAATATAATGTTAATTATGGTAATTGTAGAGAATTACAAGCACGAAAAACAAGAAAACAGGTGTACGGTATAAGTATTCAAACCGGTGATAAAACACGAATATTTAATAGTCTTAAGGATGCAGCAGAATGGTGTAAAACTAGAGGTTATCCTAAGGCTTCACAAGGAGGTATAACTTACGCACTATATAGTAAGAATCACACTATATATGGATATTATTGGTATTTTGTATAGATAGGGGGAAATAAAAATGATGCCACTAAAAAATGATGCTAGGGAAATTAAGAAGTTTGCCAAACAATTTGCAGAGGCTTATAAGGACTGTTTTGCTTGGTATAGTGAAGAAAAATATGTACGTGGGTTCGCCACTAGACATTTTGAAACTATATGTGCCATAAACGAGGACGAGAACGACATAAAAATTAGTAAGAAAAATAAAAAATTATTTGTAGACGTATTTAGTGAAATTACCCTAAATAATATACTTTATATGAAGGAACAACACAACCAAAAGGAAAAACAGGACATCAAAAAACATGGAGTAAAAAGAAAGAAACAAAAAGGAGGAAAATAGTATGGTAATATTTAATTTTATGGTGTTAATAGTTGCAATGAGTATAGTAATTGATTGGATAACACAAACAATAGGAGATAGAGATATTGATGGGTTAAGTGCCATAGTGATTGCAGTGGCTATATGGTATTTAGTACAAATAGTGGGAGGAATAAAATTATGTTAGATTTATTAACACTACAAACACAAATAAGGGAAGGTAAGTTACTTCCCTTTTATATTTTTACAGGGGAAGAAATTGAGTTACAAAATATATATTTAAAACAAATGGGTAATGTAATAAGAATTGACAAGGTTGCAGACGTATATAATAAAATAACAAGTAAACTAATAAGTACCAATAAGTTTGCAGTATACGTAGTTAGGGATGATATGGATTTTATTAAAAGTGAAAAAACGTGGAGTAATATAAGCAATAAAATTAGAAATGCAGTGTTAGTGGTACAGGTTACAACACCAAGCAAATGTAAAAAATTTATAAAAGAATTAAATGATTGTGCAGTAGAATTTAAACATATGACAACAAAACAATTATTAACCACAGTTAATATGGACGGTAGTGTAGGTAATAAACAGTACTTTATAGAGGCTTGTAATAATGATTTATGTACTATAAATAACTACATGGATATATTTAAACGAGCTGGAATAAAACAACTGCATAAAAGTGTAGTAGACGAATATATACCACCAAAAGAAGAAGTAACTGTATTCCAGTTAGCGGATGCCATAATGAAAAAGGATACACAACTAACATTTAAACTATTAGACCAGTTATTAGAGGATAAAAATAATGTAATGGGTATTATATATGCCATATACTCTCAACTTCATAAATGTGTATTAGTAGAAGGGTATAGAGGGGAAAAAGATATTGCTAAAGTAACTGGTATTAATAGTTGGATATGTAATAATATATTACAATATAACCGTATACCACCAGCTAAATTACTTGCAGCCTTACGTTTAGTACAAAAGTATGATAAGGGTATTAAAACGGGTAAATACGACGGTGTGATAGCTTGTTACAGTTTAATAGTTGAAATTTTAAGTAGCTGTTAGTAAAACAGCTACTTTTTTTATACTTTATATAGGAGTAAATATTTACCAAAGGGTGTGATTGAGAATGGGATTAGATATTGAAATTACAAGGGAAGACAAAATTACATTGGATAATGATAGGGGGTGGAAAAAAGGACAGGTAGTGGAAAAAGTAGTACGTACTGCAATGTCACAATTAAATATGCCATTTATACCATATACTAAATTACCTGACCAAATAAAACAAGGTGATTATGTAGTCCAGGCTTATGGTGAATTAAAGGATACCGAAGTTAAATCCATTAGTGGTTATAATGGTGTTGATAAACTGTATATGGATATATTTTATTATAATTTGCAGGGCAACGGGGTTAAGGCTTACAAACAACTTAAAAGTACAGGACATGAGTTCGGTTGGCTGTATACGTGCAGTGCAGACTGGCTTATAGGATATAATTATAGAAGTGGTAATATGTATATTATTAAAAACTTCCAACACTTAAAACAACAAGTACGTCATAATGTTATACTAAGCTGCTATGGTGATAAAGTAAGGGCTGTAGAGGGTTTAGAACAACGTATTACACGTAAACTTAGTCCTTGGATGAATTGGTACATAAATAAAAATGATAAAAGTAAGCAAACACTAACAGTTACTTTGGACTTAACAATGCAGGCTTTTGTGGCACTTGGTATTGATTGTCAAATAATAAAAATAAATTTAATTGTTAGTTAGTAAATTATAACAAGTTTATATACTTTATATGTAGGAGATGATGGTAATGAAAATAAATAAAGAATTTGAAATTACTACTGACAAGGATAAAAATTATGTACTAATACAAACTTATAAGACTAAGGTTGGCACATATACAACAAAGGAAAGATATTACCCAACATTAGAAAAAGCGTTAAATGACTGTTTAAAATTAGGTATACTGCAAACTGAATTAAAGGACTTAAAAACTGTATTAGATACCTTAAATAAACTGGAAAAGGATATTAAAAAGAGTTTAAAGGAGGGGAAACTAAATGACTAGACGTAAATGTAAAAAATGTAATGGCGACGTAGAATATTGTAAAATGGGTAGAGGTAGCTACAGTTTAATATTTTTATTAACTGGTGGATGTATGATGTGGATACCAATATTAGGATGGATAGCTGCACCAATATGTTTTATATTAGCAATATTAATGTTATTAGTACCAACTCACTACTTTGTAAAATGTGTTAGATGTGGTGAAGTGGTAAATATAACAAAAGAAGAATACGAGGAGGTAACTAGATAATGTTTGGTGAAAAAGAGTTTAAAGTAACTTTAGTTAACAAAGAAGAGGTGGCACAATTTATAAAGAAGCATGGTGAATTTGCTTGTGTATGTTATGATACACCAAAAGAGAGGGCGGAAAAAGTAGGACTACACTGTTTAAAGAGTGGACATTTAAGTGGTAGTAGACATTTATACTTTGTATTTGACCTACAAAGAATACCACGTTTTACAATAGACCAACTGGTAAGACACGAGGTAGGCGTGGTAAAAAATGTACAAAGTTTAAGATATGTAACGAAGGGTAGAATGGATGTATATGCAGCACCGGAAATAAGAAATAACCCATTACTAGTTAAAGAACACTATTTAAGTGAAGAATATGCTGCAACATGCTACCAATTAACAATTGATAGAATGACCCGTTCAGGTATTGATAAAGAACGTGCAAACGAGATAGCAAGGACTTTTGTACCAATAGGAACTGCAAGTTGTTGTAGCTTTGCAGTAAACATAGAAGGTCTTATACATTTAGCAAATGTAAGATTATGTACTAGAGCTGAATTACCTATACGTTATTTAGTAGAGCAAATGGTAAACCAAGTAATTGCAGTTGAGCCAAGATACAAACAGTTTTTAGTACCACAATGTAGAAAATTAGGGTATTGCCCAGAATCGAAAGGATGTGGAATATATGAGCCGAAGAAAAAATAAAAGTGATAGAGAATTAATAGCTGACTTAACTGATAAAGTAAAATTATTTTGTGATAGTATGTATGATGGAAAAACTAGGGGATGTAAAGATTGTCCCCTAGCACAATATGAAACTGCTGACTGTAGGTTAGCTTATATGCAATATATATTAAGTAAAGGAGGTTCACATAATGAGTAAAAATACAATTATTGCTGACGCAGTAACAATGGGAGGAATAACAGCCTGTACTGTTATAGCTGGATTTTCATTACCTATTAGCTTAGGAATTATTATAGCAACTGCACTAGGTTGTGGTTACTTAACATATAAGGAGGAAAAATAATTGGATGAATATTATTACACTAATGAACAAATAGAATGCAGGGTCTTAGCGCCCTGCAATATTGAAAGGTTAAAAGAGCATAGACAATGTGAGTTTTGTCACTTATGTTTTGACTGCATTGTATATAAGGATAGAAATAAAATAAATTTATGTGAGTTTTTAGATAACTATTTAAAGGAGGAGAAATAATATGATTGAATTAATTGGTTGTTTATTAGGGGTTGCTGGAATGCTTTGGTTAGTTATAACTTATTTATTATATATGGAGGATAAAGATGATAATTAAAGTATTAATATTTGGTGTTGTTGGTGAGTTATTGTTAGGTCTTATATATTTTTTAATAACAAGAGGAGGTAAATAGTATGGAATATAAAGTGGGAGATGTAATTAGAATAAAAGAGAGTATACAAGCGGGCGAAAAATATGGAGAATGTGATGTTAACGAGCCTATGCTAAAATTTAGAGGTGCAGTTGATACCATAGTAGATATAGATATTGACGGTGATTTTTATTTAGCTGATAGAAATAATCCTTATTCATGGAATAAAGATATGATAGAACCTGCACTAACAGTAAACCAAGCTAAAATGGATAGATTGCATATATATCAATATATATTAAACAACTTAGAGGAAACTTATAAAAATAAAAATAATGACTACGGTAATAGTGTTGCAGACACATATGAAAAGTTTGGTAATTTATCATTTTTAGTAAGAATTACCGACAAATATAATAGACTATTAACATTGTGTAACCCAAATGCCCCAGAACAAAAGGTAAAGGACGAGAAAATTGATGACACTATATTGGACTTAGCAAATTATTGTTTATTATGGTTGGTGGAAAAAGAATATAAAAACCAATAAGGAGGAGGTTAAGTGAATAAAACTAATTTTATTATAGCTGTTATTGATGAAGCTATAGGAATAGCGGAGTTAATGTGGGGCGACCCACTATTTGGTGGCGTAATGATATTATTAGGATTTCTTTTAGTACTTATGGAGGTGTAAAGTATGGCACAGGATGTATATGAACGTTTGAATAATTTAACAATGGAAGAACTAACCAAGGTAATGACAGTATTAGATAAACACAACGCAAACTGCTCACTACGAACAGTAACAGTAAATAATAATACAGGTTATGTAAAATTTATGTTAGTAGTTGATGATATAAACCTACTTATAGGTGTACTTGATAACTTAGGTTTATAGCAAATACAGTCCCACATAAAAAATGTGGGATTTTTTTTATTTTTTTTCAAAAAAGTGTTGCATAATTATATGGGTAGTAGTATAATTATGTTAATAAATAAGATAGATAGAGGGGTTGGGGGATATGTTAGATATAAACTTTGGTAAGATGGAGTTGTTACACAGTTACCAAAAGCATGGCCTTAACAAAACTAAAATAGTAGAAGCATTGGAAACTGGTATAAAAGACATAGTACCTGGTAAACAAAGTCATACATTAATATACACAATGAATTACACTACAATAGTAGTGGACAAAGATAACAATTTCTTAACTGCTTACAAAACAAGTGAGCAGCAATATAACACTAAAAAAATAAAAAGTTTAAATGGAGGTAAGTAATATGATGAAAAAATTAATGAGTTTAGGATTAGTAGGTATAATAAGTGCAAGTTTAATGGTTGGTTGTAGTAGTAACGACAGTAAAGACGACGATACAGTAACTATTAAATACGTGGACGAACAAGGTAACGTTAAACAAGAAAAGGTTACTAAAGAGAGAGCACAACAAATAGAAAACAATCAAAAACAACAAACTAATGACACTACTAAAAAAGAACAAACTACAAAAGAGCAACCTAAAGACGAAGATGAAATGACAGAAGAAGAAATGTATGAAAAAGGATTAATTAAAAAACATGGTGGACATTTAGAAGAGGAAGCTAAGGAACAAGAGAGAAAACACCAAGCTGAAGACGAAGAACAACAACAAGGTAAATATCCTATTAGATATGATGCTGATGGAACACAAATAAATGATGAATATGGTAACTTAACACCTGAATTTGAACAAAAAAGAGATAACTCAGGCGATGGTAATTATAACTACTGGGATGACCATGACCACGTAATAACACAAGAGGAACTAGATGAACAAGGAGTACACTATAATGATTATGAAGACCAAGAATCCATAGAAAATAGTGATGCTGAAGAAACACCTAGTGAACCTGCACAATAAAAAAATTAAATAATTTTTAAGAGTGGTTAGTAAACCACTCTTTTTTTATATACTATATATGTAAGATAAATAAAGGAAGTATGGGAGGTACAAATATGTTAAAAGTAAAAAGTAAATTAAAACCAATTAATGGTAAAGTTCAAGCATTTGTAAAGGTAAAAGCTACACCACATCAATCATCTATAATATCACAATATGAATTAGTAGCCTTATTAATGGGCTATAGGGATGTAGTCCTAAAAGACTACACAGACTTTGCAGCAATACAACACATAAAGGAAGCAGTAGACACAATGGAGAAAGAACTAAATAGTAAGGGGGGAAAAGAGTAGTGAAGTTTACAGTGAGAGTTAGAAATAAAAAGAATAATATGAATTGTTTTATGTATCGTAACGCTACAATAGATGATTTAAAATACATATTATTAAGTTTAGAAAATTTAGACACAACTAAATATTATGTAGAAGTTAAAAATGAGGAGGATAAATAATATGATAAAAATAACAGTGGATACTAAAAAAGGAGTACAAATAATAAAGGAAGGAACTTTAATAAAAGGTACATTAAAAGATTTATTATTTGAATTAACTGCACTGCATAATGAGATAGTGAATAATATAGTGGAGCAAAATAAAGAAAACTTACAACCAGGCATTGACCCATTAACTGCTAAGTTTAATATGGTGGACACAATAGCTGAAACTACAAAGGTAGCATTAGAAAGAGACCATAAATATACTAGTGATACATCAACTACAGTGCAACACATAAAACCACTACAAGAGCCAAAAGAGGCGGCGGAAGAAATAACTGTTGATGATATTATTAAAGGAGGATTAGGTATAGATATGGATAAATTAACATGGGAAATATATGCCACAAATGAATTAATAGACAAATGGTGGCCAATAATGAATGACCACATAATGACTGATGAAGAAATGAAACAACTACAAAAAGAAGCAAAAGAAGCAGGGGTAGATATGGATGACTTACTTAATGCAATGATAGAAAAATATGAAAAAATGGAGGATTAAATAATATGATAAAAATTAAGGGCGATAAGATAACATTAAAGGGTAATGCAATTAAATTAATGGAAGAAGCAACACTAGTAGTAATAGAAGTAATAGAAGCACTTGTAGAAAAGGAACACTTAGAACCTGATAACATACCGGAGGTAATCGAGGCACTAACAAAAGAAGTAACTGCACAAACTGAACATTTAACAACTAAATAACAACCAAATAGGGTAATTAATAGTACATTAATTGCCCTTTTTTAATACTTATAACACAATAAACCTATATAATTAAGTCCTAAATAACTTTTATTTGTACTAAAATAAGGATTAAAATACTAATTCTTACATTAATAATTAACAGCAATAACTAATATAAATTTGTGATAGGAGGTTATCCATATGAAAAAAGTATTTGCGAAGAAATATATGGTAGTATTCCAAAGAGAGGAACATGATGAATTTGTAGTATATAATACCAAGAAGGAGTGGGAAGAAGGACATACACATATACATAGTTATAAGCAAGCAATGTATTTAGTTGACTGCATAATAAACAATAAGATACCAAAGAAAGTTAATAAATACTTTTTAGTAAGCCTTGTAAGATTAAGTAATAGTAAGAAATATAGAGAGCAAATACAAAGAAGAATAGACGGTGAAGTGGAGTTAAAACACTACCATAACACCCCAAAACATTTTAGGAAGTAGGTGATTATATGGCAAGGAAAGCAAAACTAACAGGAGATGAGATTGACCAATTATTTTTAGATTATTGCAGCAACATGACCCATAAGCAATTGTGTGACAAATGGAATATTAGTAACAGTACATTAACAAAGTTAATACATAGTGAAGGTTGGGCGGAAAAGAGAAAAGCTACAAAACAACTAGCTTTGGATAAATGCCAAGCAGTATATGTGGATGCCAATAAAGAACTAGTAGATAGATATTACCAAGCAGGCTATAAGCTACTATGTTTATGGGAACAGTCTATGGTGGATAATAGTAGTAGTATATTAGACAAAGAAGGTAAAATATCTCACTTTAAGTTGGCACAAGCTATACAGAATATGGTGGCAATTAAGACATTCTTAGATGAATGTACTGGCACTATTCCATTTAAGGAAGCTATGGAATTAAAAATGAAATACGAACAAATGGAACTTAAAAAAGCTATTGCAGGACTTGGTGGTGATGAGAGTGTACAAGACGACTTTGTGGCAATATTAGCTGACTCTTTAAAACGTATCAACGAGGGTGATATAGATGAGTAAATTAAATAAAGTAGTACCCTTTGGTTGGAAACCATTTAGTGCAAAACAAATCCAAGTATTATCTTGGTGGTTAGACCCACGTTATAAAAGTAATACTGCACTAATATGTGATGGAGCAGTACGTAGTGGTAAAACAGTTTGTATGAGTTTTAGCTATATAAACTGGGCTACAGAGAGATTTAATGGTATGAACTTTGCACTATGTGGTAAGACTATAGCCTCTTGTAGACGTAATGTTGTACAGCCACTAAAACAAATGTTAATGAGTAGAGGCTATGTAGTACACGACAATAGAAGTGAAAACCTATTGACTATTAGCAGAACATGGAAGACTAAACAAGGTAATATAAGGAAAGCAATAAACTACTTTTATATATTTGGTGGAAAGGACGAAAGTTCCCAAGACTTAATACAAGGGATAACTTTGGCTGGTGTATTCTTTGACGAGGTAGCACTTATGCCACAATCTTTTGTCAACCAAGCCACAGCACGTTGTTCTGTAACTGGAGCTAAGTTCTGGTTCAACTGCAACCCCGACAGTCCTTTCCACTGGTTTAACCAGGAGTGGATTCAAAAATGCAGTGAAAGAAATGCACTGCACATACACTTTACAATGGAGGACAATTTAAGTTTAAGTGAAGAAGTAATAGAGCGTTATAAGTCAATGTACAGTGGTGTATTCTATAAGAGATTTATATTAGGACTATGGGTAATGGCCGACGGTGTAATATATCCTATGTTTGACCCAGATAGACATGCAAAAGAATTAAGTCTTAATTGGACGAGAATATTTATTAGCGCTGACTTCGGTATTCAGAATGCTACGACATTTGGTATATTTGGTTACTATGCTCCTACAAAGAGATACCACGAAATAGCTAGTTATTATCACAATGGTAGAAAAGAAGGGCAAAAAACTGTTGCGGAGTACGTGACAGATTTAATTGCATTTATACAAGAAAACAATGTAATGCCAGAATACATAACAATTGACCCCAGTGCAGCACCACTAATAGTAGAAGTAAAGAAGAATAAGTTTTTCCAAAGACATAATATAAAAGTAGTTCCAGCTAAAAACAATGTGGAGCTTGGAATTCAGCTAGTCAGCTACTTATTAAACCAAGATAAGTTTACACTAGACCCAAGTTGCAGAAGTGATATAGAGGAGTTTGGCTCTTATTGCTGGGACGAAGATAAACTGGACAAAGGCGTGGAAGAAATATTAAAAATGAATGACCATGCTATGGATAAAATACGTTATGCAGTAATGACAGACAGTATTAACTATAGAACATTAGATGATGCACTTAAAGTACTTTCAGGTAAAGGTGCAATATATTAAAAGGAGGTAAATAAAAATGAGTTTGTATAACAGTATAGATAGAGCCTTAGTAGGACTATACAGTACAGATAGAAGATTCCTAGAAGAATTGCAGCAAGTAAAAACCTACTATGAGTTCTACGAAGGTAGACCTGAACAATTAGAGGACGACTTAGAGGATGGAACTGGCCAACTATGGGCAGTAAAAGATAGAGATTATAGACCAACTAGAGAGATAAGAAACTTAACTAAAAAGCTACTTAAAAAGCAAGGTAGATTTATGACAAGTGTGCCACCAACAATAGTTGTTAAAAGTGTAGACGGTACAGACCCAACACTAATAGACGATAAACGTATCGCGTATGAAAAAATATTGGATGATGGGAAGTTTTGGAATAAATTTAGTAAAGCATTTATGGACTGTGTTATAGGTAAGCGTGTTTTATTAGCATTAATGTTAGATGTAGATGACTATGGCAACCCTATAGACAATGCACCTATAAAGTTTAGATTTTATACAATGCCAGAATTCCTATACGAATATGACCCTAATGACTGTGATAAATTAATAAAAGTCCAAATAGCTTACCAAGACGAATCCACTGTAGGTAAGCTACAAAATGAACAAAGATGGCATAAATGGATATATGAAATGAGAGGCGAAGAGTGTTGGTGTACATACATGGTAGTAGACGGTACTAACACAATAGCCTATGCAGAAGTACCAAACATACTTAATAGTAGTATTGCTGGAGAACAACAAGACGAACAACAAATGCAACAAGTAGAAATACGTAGTGAATGGAATACTGGATTAAGCTGCATACCTTGTGCCGTTATATTTAATGACGGACTTACAGGAGATATTAGAGGACGTAGTGATGTAAAAGACTTAATGGACATGCAAATGGACTATAATAAAACAGTTAGTGATTATAGAGATAGTTTACGTTTTGCAATGTTTGACCAAACTGCCTTCATAGACGCCGACAGTGCTTCTATTGAAGGAATAGTAGTGGCACCTGGGTCAATATTAGATATTAAGACTGATACTTCACTTGGTATGGGTAGTGCAAATGGTAGTTATAAACAAGCGTCTATACAAAAGGTCGGTAGTGAATTTACATTCCAAGGAGCTGCCGACGCATACTTAGAAAGACTTAAAAAGGATATGTACGAATGTATGGAACAACCACTACCAGAATCATTAGTTAATGTAGCAAGTGGTAAAGCCCTACGTATGTTATATGATGACCTTATTACACGTTGTGAAGAAAAATGGGCAGCATGGGACGAGGCTATTATATGGCTATTAAAATTAATTGAGGAAATTGTATTAAAAAGTGATTTATACCCTGAAGACCCTACAATTAAAAAAGCTATGCAATATAAAGTTAGTTTAGATTTAGACCACAACTATCCAATCCCAGACGACGAAGTGGATACTAAGACAATAGCAATAAAAGAAGTAGAAGCAAATGTACGTAGTAAACAAAGTTATATTAGAGAGTTTGGTAGTGCTGAGGAAGCGGATAAAGAGTTTGATGAAATATTAGATGAAATGGATAAAGTTAATATGACACAAAATAGTATGGCAGATTTAAATGGTTCTATTAGTAAAAACAACTAATTTTCTATACTTTATATGTAAATAAAAAAGTGTAGGAGGTTGGTAAGTATGGCAAAACAAGGTGGATGGACTAAGGGACGTAGAGGAGAAAAACAATTAAATTTTAAAGCTAAATGTGATAAATGTGGTAGAGAGTTTTATCCAAGGGAAAAAGAATTAATGCTACTAAAAGGTTGTATTATTATTAGAGGATTTGAATGTAGATGTGGTGCTCAATATGTAACAGTAGTAACTGACAATGAACTACGTAGAGAAATGTCACAGTTGCAGGACTTATTAGAGGAGTTTAAAAAGATACAGTACAGCAATAGATATGAAGTGAAAGAACAACTTAAAATACATGGATTTGTTCCACAGGACATACAGGATAGAGTAAATAAAAAGGAACATGATTATTTAGACGCAATAACCGAACTTAGAAGAGATATTGCTGTACACGGTAAAGAGTTAAAGGAAAAATATAAAAGCTACATCCAGTAGCACTAAAGGGGGTTAATAAACCTCCTTTTTTAATACTATAAATTATATAGGAGGTGGACGAATTGGGTAGAACAGAATTTAGTGGTGTTGGTAATACACAGAACTCAATTGACTATTTTAAAACCCTTAATAGTCAATTAAACAGTAAACCAAGGGAGCTAACTAAAAAGCAACAACAACAAATAATACAGGTTTATAAAAAGGCTTATATGGACACAATTAATAGAGGAATTAAAAATGCCTATGGAGATAGTAAGGCTATAAAGAACTTAACTGCTGCCTATAGCCAACAGATATATGATGAGTTATTAAAGGTAGTTATGAAATATAATAGTAAGGTTGCTAATGATTTAGCGGATATAAATAAACAAATGATGCAACTATTAATGGGAGATGGTTATAAACAAATAAAAGACCAAGTGGATAAATTAGTAGACATAGTTAATGCAGATACAGTAGAACAAGTAATAAGAGGAAAATTATACGAGGATAGAAAAGGACTGGATAAAAGACTATGGAGTTGTACTAATACCAGTGGTGAGAAAATAGAGGACGCAGTAGCCAGTTGTATGGCCGAAGGTATGGGAGCTACTGACATGGCTGAAAACTTAAAACAGTTTGCTATGGGTGGTCACCATACATGGAGTAGGAATAAAATAAGAGAAAAACTAGGTAGTGCGTATGCTAGGAAATATAGTGGTGGTTTAGACTACGAATCACTAAGATTAGCACGTACTACAATAACACACCAAGCACAGGTGGAAACTATAAATACTAAAAGAGTTAATCCTTATATGGGTGGAGTACAGTGGCACAGCAACCACGAAGCAGGTAGAACTTGTGATTTATGTAATTCTTTAGATGGTCGTCTATTTATAATAGACAAGGAAGATATACCACTTGACCACCCGAACGGAGCGTGTTGGTTAGAGCCAGTGTGGATGATTAATGGTAAAAAGGCAACACCAGAGGATATTGCCAAGGATATGAAAGCCTGGGCAAATGGAGAAAAGAATAGCGGTGCAATGGATAAAATACCAGAATATAAAGGACTTGGAGGTACAGCTAAACCTAAAACTAAACCTAAAACTACTAGAGTTAAGACTACTAAGACAAAAGCTACCACTACTAAAACTAAGGACAAAGCAGCTAAAATAAATAAAGGTATATATACACCACAAGAACGTGCGGCTAAGTATGCTGAATTATATGAAACACTGGAAAAGGAAATGAGAACAACAAATAAAAAATACACTGTTGACGGAGTACTAGACGCATTACAACACGCACCATTAGATGTACAAGATATGTACTTAAGCGTAGGTAAGTTCCAACGTACTAATTCAACTGCAGGAGCTTTTTATAATCCTAGTGATTTTAAAATACATATGTCTTTTAGTGATGATAGAAACCTTAGACTACGCTTTGGGGAAAAACATAGATATGATGTACTATTCCATGAGTGGGGACATTTAATAGACGACCAAGGTGCTGGAGATAAAGTTAAAAGTTATAAGTTCTCCGGTGGTAATGAACGTATGTATACCAAACTAACATTAAAGGATGCAGTAAAACCTACAGGATTAGCACAGTCCTTTGAAAGGGATATGAAGAACTGGCAATCTAAATGGGCATTAGAACATTGTAATAAACCATTAGAAAATATACCAGCTCCACTGGCAAACGGTAAGTTTGCAGACTTCCTACGTAAAAATGAACTATATACAATAGCGTTACAAGACGCAGCTAAAGGGATGTCAGCCGGTGCAGTAGATGCAGGTTGGGGACATGACCTTAAGTACTATACAAGAAAAGCTAGTAGACAAATAAGTAATTATGACTCCGCATGTATAGAGGTATCTAGTGAGTTATGGGCTGAAATTAATTCCAGTATGACACAACCGGAAACACGTGAATTCTTATATGAAAATTTCCCTGAGATGATGAAGTCATATGAAAAAATAGTTAAAGCTACATTAAAAACAATTAAAAAGTAGTTAGTAAAGTGGCACATTTTTCTATATTATATTCATAAGGAGATGATAGTAAATGAGAGAAAAACTACAAAACTATTTAGACAAGTTTGAACAATATTTCCCATTAATGGAGGTAGAAGGGCTTACTGAACAAGAAATTATAGACATAATTGATAGATGCATACAGAGTGGCAAAACGTATGGTGAAATATTTTATACAGATGGTAAAAATAAAAATATAATAAAATAGGGGGGATTTATATGGTAATACCTGAAGAAGTAAGAGTTGGAAGTGTGTGGTATAAAGTAGAAATAAGTGATAGACCAATAGTAATGAATGGCAGACAGTGTTTGGGTATGTGTGATAAAAATGTTCACACTATACAATTAGACCCATCACTACAAGATGACCAAAGTTTAATACAAACATTTTACCACGAGTTAGCTCACGCGATGATGTTTGAGCGTGGAATAGACTTACAAGAAATGGGACTTAGTTATGATAACTTTGAGAATGTTATAGACGGTATGGGAATGATGATGCACCAGGTATTACTAGACAACCCCGACCTAACATTAACACCGGAGGAATATGATGCCAAATACCCACCAGTGGAGGAAGCTAAATAAATTATTAAACACTCAACCTAACAGTTGGGTGTTTTTTATTGCACAATTTTAGTTAATATTTTTCCTAGAAAATTAATATATAAATACGACAAAGGGTTCTAGGATATCCATAAAACCTTGTATTAGTAAGATTTTCTTTGTTTTTAAAAACATTGTATATTATCGTCGTTGGACGTAAAACAGGAGGTAAGTATGGCAAAAAGAAAATTAAGAGAATTTTTAGCTGGACTTGATAATGCTGCCGAGGTGGAGTTAGTAATAACAAAAGCCCTAGAGGAACAGGGATGCAAAATATTAATAGATGATAAGGATAATAGATATGTACCTAAAAACCGTTTAGATGCCAAAATAGCGGAGTTAGCAGAGGCTAACGAAGAAATAGATTCCTTACAAAAGCAAATAAAAAACCCTACAGAGGCGGAAAAACAAGTAAAAGCCTTAGAAGAAAAAATTGCCGGCATGGAGGCACAGGCTAAAAAGGAAAAATTAACAACTGCCATAAATAAGGAGTTAGCGCAAGCTAAGCCTAAAGATGTAAACGACTTAATGAAATTCCTGGACATGGAAAAAGTCGTATTAAAAGAAGATGGTACTGTTGAAGGATTAACAGACCAGTTAACTACATTACAAAAGGACAAGGCCTACCTATTTGATAATGTGGAATCACAACCTAATAAGGGTTTTTTAAATCTTGGCTCTCCAGGAAAACCAAGTAATCTAAATGCCTTCGGTAGTAAAACTACACACGAAGGGGACTTTGGTTCACTATTAGGAAAACAATGTAGTGAACAAGCACAACAAGTTGATAGTAATTATTTCTTCGGTAACAATGATAAATAATAAATTAGGAGGTGGCATTTATGCCAAAATTAAGAACTAAAAAAATATTAGCTCCAGAAAAACAAATACTAGCATTCCCAGACCACTATGTAAATTTACCTGGGAAAATAGCTTATGCAGCTTTAAAAGCAGCTGCAGCAGTTGACGCAGATTTTGAGGGAGCAAAAACACTTAAAAAAGGTACAGTAGTAAAATTGGACGCAGATGGTAATGTAACTATCCCTGAGGCTGAGGCTGCTGATGGTAACGGTATAGTATTTAACACTATAAAATTAGATGACTATGATGAAGGTACAGACCCATATATAAATGTAGCTGTATTAGTACATGGATTTGTAAGAAAAGACCGTTTAGTTGGTGCGGAAAATCTTAAATCTGAATTAATCCATGTTGTAAATAACTAGGAGGTGTAGGATAATGGCAAATGTAAATTTATTTGATTATATAAACGCAAAAGAAATTGCTGCATATGTAAAGGAAAACCCAATAAATAAAGAACCATACTTTGCTGAAACATTATTCCCTTCAAGAACAAGTATGGGAACTGATATAAGCTGGTTAAAAGGTGCTAATGGACTTCCAGTGGCACTACAACCAAGTGAATACGACGTTAAAGCTCGTATGAGAGAAAAAGAAGGATTTGAAGCAGTTGCTACTGAAATGGCATTCTTTAGAGAAGCAATGCGTATAGGTGAAAAAGATAGACAACAATTAAACTTATTATTAGCTCACCCAGATAACACTGTTGCATTACCTTTAATTAGAAAAATATTTGATGAAGCTGCACGTTTAATAGAAGGTGCAAGAGTACAAGCTGAAATAATGAGATGTCAATTAATGGTTGACGGTAAAATAGATGTTGCTAGTGCAGATGGTAGAGCACATTATGTATATGATTATGGTATGACAAACTTATACAAAGCTGTTAGAGCTGCTTGGTTACCAGCTAGTAAAACTAGTGCTGACCCAGTTAGAGATTTAATTGATATATGTGATGATATGGAACTTAAAACAGGTATAAGACCTTCAAGAGCAGTTATGAATAGAAACACATTCCTAAATATGATTAACTGTGATACAGTTCAAAAAATGATGTACCCAGATGATTCTACAATGCATTACTTTGTAAGTGAACAACAAAAGAAATCATTTATAGAACAAGTAACAGGTATAAGCATATACGTATATAGCAAAAAATTTGGTAAATTAGACCACACAACAGGATTAGCACATGCTACAGAACAAGTAACATTAATACCAGATAACAAAGTAGTATTAATGCCAAGTGGAAACTTAGGTAATACTGTTTATGGTACAACACCAGAAGCTTCTGACCTTATGTCAGGTACAGATGCACAAGTTGCACAAGCTTCTTATGGTACTACTGTTACTACTTTCAAAGAAAAACACCCAGTACAAGTTGTTACTGTTGTTTCATGTGTTATGATACCTTCATTTGAAGCAATAGATAACTGTGCAGTAATAGATGTAAGCGATAAAGCTGAAATAGGTGCATAATTAAATAGCTCATTGTATTCCCTTATATATACAGGTTAGGCGAGGCTAACACGGCTTAGCCTAACCAATTTTTTTATAGGAGGTGGTTACATGGTAGACGTTGATACTTTAAAGGTCTTAATATTAGAAGACCAATATCCTACTTTTACAGACGACCAACTAGAAGAGATGGCTAAAATATATGACAACATTTACCAATTAGCTTATGTATGTTGCTTAGCTAAAGCAAGTGCAGATGAAATTACTATAGGTGCTATTACAATAAAAAATAGTGCTGATATGTGGAATAACATGGCTGCAATGTTTCTAAAGCAATATGAAAGTGACTCCGGCAAAGGTAAATCAACCTCCATAACAGGAAAGGTGCCACGTAGAGTAGATGAGCAATAGACAATCTATCCAAGCCGGGGTAATTAAAAAGGTACAAAGTGCTATAAATAACTATGGTTATTTAGTACCAATATATAGAGATATATACCAAGTGGATGCAATGGGTTGTAAAGTACTAAAGGAAGAAATGTCTTATATACAAGACTTACAATGTGTTATAGATAATAGTTCCAGTGGACGTAGTAAAAGCGTAACTAATAATGACCAGGGTATTATAAAAGGTTATTCATATGCCACACTCTACGCAACATATACGGAGGACTTTCCACTACAGGAAGATGATTTTATAGTTTATGATAATGCTTATTACAAGGTAATAGAAATAGTTAATGTGGTGCATTATAACCTACTATACCAAGTTTCCTTGGAAAGGATTGATTTAGATGGCTAATACAATAACATTCGATACTAAAGAATTTAATGATAAAATTAAAAATTTTAACAAAACTATGCAGGCCGAATTAAAAGTAGTAGGCTCCACTATTAGTAAGAATATGCAAACTTATGCCAAAGCTAATCACCCTTGGACAAATAGAACTAAGTCAGCACAAAACAAGTTAAAAGGTGATTATAAAGTAACTGAAAATGATTTGGATATTAGTATTAAACATGGTGTTACCTATGGTTACTACTTGGAAACAAGAAGGGACTTTGATGGTAAATACAAAATATTAGAGGAAGCCAGGGATAGTGAGGTTGATAACTTTAAAGGTATGATACGTAACTTATTTTAAAGGAGGGTTAAAAATTGAGTGCCAGACTTAATATATATAATGTAATTAAGCAAGTAATAAAAACAGTGCCAGTCCATGACCGTCCTGCACGTATTAAGGAAGATACTGCAATTATAATGCGAAAAAGTGCTAACCAAAGCTTTGATAATACTCTTTGTGGGTGGGATAACTGGATTATATATATTTATACACCACATAGCCCTCTACAATTAGATACCTTACGTAACAAGGTTAGAAAAGCATTATATGTGGCTGGTATTGAGATTACCCATGATATGAGTGATGATATGTACGACCAAGATTTAAAATGCTATGTGTGTTCATTGACTTGCAGAACACCAGTAATATTTGATTATAATAATGAATAGGAGGTAAGTATAATGGCTATACTTTATAATATTAAAAAGGCAGTAATAACTGAACTTGACCCTACTACAGGTAAAGATAAAGTAGGTGGAGTAGTATCACATATAAAAACTGCACAAAAGGCGGAATTAGAACCAGTGCTTAGTGAAGGTGAAGAGGATATCCTAAGAAATGATGTTAGTATATTAGCAGTTGTTAGAACTGACGACCTAATTTATGGGTATGATATAAAACTAACAGACAACCAATTTGATGATACAATGGCAGGATTGGTTGCTGGGTACAAAGTAGAAGGTGAAGCTGCGACTAAAAAATTATCAACTCCAATGATGAGTGAAGGTAATATAGCAAAACCATTTAAATTAGACCTATATGTAGCTAACTACAGTGGTGATGCAATTGTCAATTATGCCAAAGTAACATTAAATAAATGTACAGGTAAATTCCCTACAATGACTGTAGGAGATGGATTCTTTGCACCAGAATTTGAAATTAAAGCACGTGAAAACACTAAAGCAAACCTACCAATAAAAGAAATACAGTTTGTAGACGAGTTACCAGAAGACCCATCAGTATAATATAAGGTATATAGGAGGAGAATACAATGAGTGAGTTAAAAGTAATAAGTGCCAGAGAGTTTAGAAAAAAGGCCACTAGGATAATTGAAATAGATGGATTTGAACCGGGTGAAAAAATAGCAGTAAGAATAAAACCCGCGAGTTTATTAAACCTTATGATGAGTGGCAAACTTCCTAACAATTTATTAGGTACAGTAAATGAACTATTTGAACAAGACACTAAAGGAAAACCAATGGAGTTATTTGAACAAGATGACAATAAAATAAAAGATATAATGGAAATAATTGATTTAGTATGTGAACAAAGTTTGGTTGAACCAACCTTTGAAGAAATTAAAGATGTAATAACAGATACTCAAAAAATGCAAATAATGGGTGAAGCCCAAGGTAATGTAACTGCTGCCATACCCTCTATTCAAAAGTAGAAGAATACTAAATGTTATTTCTACTGCTAAAACTTTTGGATGTAGACCTAGTGACTTACTAGGTATAGATGAGGATGATGTGTATGGTCGTTATTGCATAGACGAAGCTGCAACATATTTATATAATTTAATGCAACCTGATAAACATGGTAAATGTAAAAAGCCAACATTTATAGAGGACATTAAAGAAAGTAAAACTAATAATCCAGGTTTAGATTTACTAATGGGTTAATAAAATTAACAGTAGAACAAAAGTTCTACTGTTTTTTTAATTTATAGAGGTGGTGAATAATATGGCTGGTGTAGATTTGGGGAGCATTGTTGCTCACCTAAGATTGGAAATGAGTGATTTTAATAGTAACTTAAATAGAGCTGTAGAACAAGTACAGCAAACTCAAAACAGTTTTAGTGGTCTAAAGGCTACAGGGGAAAGTTTGTCAACTGTTGGTGCAGCACTTACAGCTGGTGTAACTGCTCCAGTGGTGGCACTGGGAGCAAGTGTTGTACAAACACAAATGAAATTCCAAGACTCAATGGCAAAAGTTAAGGCACTATCAGGTGCCACTGGTAAGGATTTTCAAATGTTGGAGGACACTGCTAAGAAATTTGGAGAATCCACAGTTTTTAGTGCCAGTGAATGTGCTGACGCCCTAGGTTATATGGCACTTGCGGGTTGGGATGCACAACAAAGTGCCGACGGGTTACCTGGGGTACTTAACTTAGCTGCTGCATCCAGTATGGACTTAGCACAAGCATCTGATTTGGTGACTGATTATTTAACTGCGTTTGGATTGGAAGCCGACCAAGCAGGGCGTATGGCGGACGTGTTATCTTATGCACAAGCTAACTCAAACACAACAACTGAAATGCTAGGTGAGGCATTCCAAAACTGTGCAGTTAATGCACACAATGCTGGTATGAGTTTGGAAGAGACTACTGCAATATTAGGTAGATTTGCAGACGCTGGTCTTAAAGGTAGTGAAGGTGGTACAGCCTTAAATGCAATTATAAGAGATATGACTCAAAAAATGAAAAATGGTGCAATACAAATAGGTAATACGTCAGTTAAAGTACAGGACGCTAATGGTAACTTTAGAAGTATGACTGACATAATAAGAGATGTAGACAAGGCGACAGAAGGTATGGGTGACGCACAAAGGACTGCTGCACTTATGACAACATTTACTGCGGACTCAATAAAAGGTATGGGTATATTGTGTAACACAGGAGCAGACAATATTGAAGACTTTACTAAGTCACTTGAAAATAGTGATGGAACTGCCGAGGACATGGCTAACACATTAAGTAGTACGTTAAGTGGGGCATTAAAACAATTAAGTAGTGCATGGGAAGCATTCCAACTTAGTTTAGGTGACACTACTGGAGTATTAACAAAGATAGTTAATGGACTTACATTATTAGTACGTTGGCTAAAAGGTTTACCTGACCCTATCAAACAAATAATAGTAACATTCGCCTTACTAGTGGCAGCCGTGGGACCGATTTTGTTGGTTGTAGGTAAAGCTATTCAAGGATTTATAAAAATGAAACAAGCAATAGGAATATTAAAAGGAGCATTTACTACAATAAGAACAACATTCTTAATTTTTAAATCTATTCTATTAGATACAATTGTACCAGTAATAACAGATACAGTAATACCTGCATTACAAAGTCTTTGGGGAGTATTATTAGCTAACCCTATTGTATTAGTTGTAGCAGCAATTGCTGCACTTGTAGCTGGTTTTATATGGGCATGGAATAATATTGACGGTTTTAAAGAATTTTGGATTGACTTATGGGAAAATATAAAAACTGTAGCAAGTAATGCTATACAAGGATTACAAAACTTCTTTACACAAACTGTACCACAAATGATAAGTGATATAGGAAATTGGTTTAGTAATTTACCTGCAACTATTTGGTACTGGTTATGTTATGTAGTAGCGTATGCAGTACTATGGGTAGGACAAATGGCACAAAAGGCATATGAAGCAGGTTCAAAATTCGTACAAAATGCTATTACATTTATCCAACAATTGCCTGGTAAAGTGTGGACTTGGTTAACTACTACTATTAGTAAAGTTGGTAGCTGGGTTGTACAAATGGCAAGTAAAGCACAACAAGCTGGTAGTAGATTCTTGCATAGTGTAGTTACGTTTATACAACAATTACCAGGCCGTGTATGGTCTTTCCTATTATCAACTATTGCAAAGGTAATATCTTTTGCAGTACAGTTTGCTCAAAAGGGTAGAGAAGCTGCACAAAGATTTAAAGATAATATTATTAATGGTATTAGCAGTCTACCAGGTAAAATGGTAAGTATAGGAAGTAATATTATACACGGTATTATTACTGGTATTACTAATGCTGCCGGTAATTTATTTAGTACAATGCAAAATATAGCAAGTAGAGCCTTAAATGCTGCAAAGGGTGCTTTGGGTATTCATTCTCCATCAACAGTATTTAGAGATATGGTAGGGAAAATGATACCGGCTGGTGTAACTGTTGGTATTGAAGCGAACGCTGGTAAAACTATAAAAGCTATTAAAGATTATGCTAGTAGTTTGGTTACAACTATAGACACAAATAAATTCCTAGGTAAAGTTAATATGAGTACTGCCGGTATTAATATAAATAGTGAAAACACAGTTGATAGTAATTTACTTTATGCCATAAAAGGTATGGCACAAGCAATGCAGGACAGTAAACAAGAATTTGATTATAAAGAAATGGGAAAAGAATATAAAAAGGCGTTACAAGATACTAATACTCCAATACTTATGGACAAAGTAGTGGTGGGACAAAAGGTGGCTAAGTCAGTACAAGAAACCAATGACTACTACAATGACCAAAAAGAAAGATTTAGAGGTGAGAGAGATTATGTATAATTATTTTAATTTTAATGGCAATCAGATAAATGATTTAGCAATAGTAACTAGTATAGAAAAACCATATATACCAGAGAAGTCTATTGATACTATAAATGTATCTAGTAGAGATGGAGAAATATTTGATGGAGCAAAATATGACCCCATCTCTATTCCTATATCACTTGCAGTAATAGGTGATACTGAGGATGATTATAAAACTCGTGTACAATGTTTACATGATATACTAAATACTAAACAAGAAGTACCAATAAAATTCTGTGAGAATATCACTATATATGGAATGCTGAAAGGTGCACTAAAAGTAAAGAAAAAGAATAGTATGAGTGGGTACGCTGACATAGAATTAATATGTCATACACCATATAGTTACAGTGATAATGTACAGGCATACAATGCCGAAGATGGCCAACAGACTGTGGTAGTTGAGAACAATGGTGAATTAGCAACTCTACCATATGTAAGTATAGGCTTTGGAGCAGATGCACATTTTGCACAGGTACAAAATAATAAAACTGGAGAAAAAATATTAGTAGGTGATTATCCACAACTACAATTAAGCACAACAAAGAGTGAACAAACATTAATACTACATGACCCATGTACAAGTGTAGGAACTTTAATTCAGAGCGGAGCTAATATTAATGCAGGTCGTGGAACTGACGGTTCCTTTACTATATCATCTGGAGGTGAAAGTTTTATACTTAGTGAATTAGGTAATAGCTCAGAAAAAATAAAGGGTGCCTGTGCCCGTATCGCATTAAGTAAGAACATAGATGACTTTAAAGTAATGGTGAGAATGCAGTGTAGGTCAAGTGGTAAAAATGGTGACCCTAATAACTTTCTTAGTGAACAAGAAAAAGTAAAAGAAACTGTAGTTTCTGGTACTAAGACTAAATATTACGAAGTAAATGCCAATGGACTTAATTACAGAACCGGACCGGGAACTAATTACACATCTAAGGGGATTATCCCAAAGGGAACAAAATTAACAGAGGTTACTATACAAAATGGATGGGCAAAGATAAAATACAAAACAAAGACATATTATGTATACGCTAAATACCTAACTCAGAAAATAAAAGATAATTCAGAGAGTACTGTGCAAGAATTTACAGTAGCTAATATGTGGCTTACACCAAGTAAAACACTAACAGGAGCTAGTTGTGTTGTATATACAAAGCCTGACCTAGGTAGTAAAGTGGAATGTACTATACCTTATGGTAATGTACTTAGAATAATACAAAGAACGTATACATACACATATACAGATTCTAATAACAGTAAACAAACAGTAAAATTTTATAGAATTTATAAACCTTGGAAAGATAAAAATGGTAAAAATCATTATGGATATATAAATGTAGATAACCTTAAAGGAGCAGCAGGTATGGATACGAGTGTAGATTACACAAATGACCCTGCATACGCAGACCATAAGACAGGAATAGCTGAGGTATATGGCTTCGATATAAATGGTACTCAAATATTTAGATTATATTTAGGTGACATTAACCCATATTTTGAATATAACCAAGCTGAGGTAAGTGTAAGTAAAAAATCCATATTAATTACAAGTAATGATAATCCAAAGGAAAAGACAGACAAAACAGTTGATGCAGACGGTAAAACTGTTACTAATCATTATATGAGTGGTCAGTATGGTAGTTGGAATGATGCCAATGCATATTTTACATTAACACGAAAAAAGACAGGACAATATTATGTGTATAGTGCTCAAGTACAAAAGAATGATGATGGGACATTTACACAATCTGTATCAGCTAATAACAAACGTAGTAGCGAATACTCTACCGAACCATTAAGTTACTTAGCAATATATATAGGAACAATGGCCGATAAATTAGAAAATGCTTGCGGAGTTGGTATTAGTGATATAAAAGTATATGAACTTAATCCTGAGAGCGAAGAAATTTCTAATATAAAATACTTTAAAGCAGGCGATAAAGTGGATTTAGATTTTGAAAATGGTGATTGTTATGTTAATAATGAATTAAGAAATGATTTAGTAGATATTGGTAGTTCATACTTTAGGGTCAATGAAGGTGAAACAACATTACAGGTAGTCAGTGATGATACATCTGCAAGTCTAGGTGTATTAATAAGAGAAAAATGGTTAGGAGTAGTAGATGAAGATAGAAGTACTCCAGCTGAGAATTTAAATTTAACTAGTGAATAGGAGGTATTTAAATGATTAAAAACTTATATATATTTGACAATACGAAAAAACTATTAAAACTAATAAATACCACAAATACCAATAACATAAAAGTGTATGATGACACTTATACTAGTGAACTTATAACGGGGGCAGAGACTTATACTGCCTCCTTTAAAGTAAGTTATCAAGACCAACCTATATTTTTAGAAGGTAACTATATTGGATTTTATTGGCAAGATAATTTTAAACTAATGCAGATTAAGAAAACCACTAGTATTGAACACATAGACGATGTGACTATTACAGTTTATGCAGAGTTTATTGGTATTGAATTGTATAATAGTTATGTGGATAAATTTGTGGCAGACGGAAATGCGACAAAATTATTGGAAACTATACTAATGGATACTAACTATAAAGTTGGCTATGTAAGTCCTTCATTAGATGAGGAAGCCTTTAGAGTAGAGACTACAGAAGTTACTAGTGTATATTCAGTCATACAGAATGCGACTTCAATATTATACGAGTGTGAGTGGCAATTTAGAACAGTGCCAGTGGATATAAAACGTGGTAAGTTTAATTTCTTTGTAGATTGTTTTGCTAATGGGGAGCGTGGCACAAAGAGATATAAAAGATTTGAAAGTGATAGAAATAGCTATGGAATGAAACGTACTGGAGATATTACAAACTTTTGCAGTGGTATTATACCAGTAGGAAAAAATGGTATAACTATAAGTGATGTAAAATGGGAAAAGGAACAAGGTGACCCAACGGATAAACCACTAGGACAAAACTATATATTTGATGAAAAAGCCCATGAAATGCTTAATAATGGTGGAAAATATGTATTAATGAAATACAAAAGTGATGCCGATGATATATACACATTAATACACGAGGGGTATGCCAAACTAAAGGAATTAAACAAAACTAAATTCAGTTATGAAATTCCTATATATATGACTGAAAGGGACTATGAAGAAATTGATGTTGGTGATACTAACTACGTAGTTAGTAACAAGTTTAACCCACCAATACAATTGGAAGCACGTATTACAGAGTTTAATATTAGTTTTACAGACAGAAGCAAAAACAGTGTAACTTTAGGAAATTACAAACAAATACGTAGCAAACTAAAATCCCTAAATAAAGATGACATAGTAAATGACGTGGTGGACATTATTAAAAAACACGGTAAACTAACAGCTAGTGATTTACTTGCTATTAGAAATTACCTTAACCAACTAGGTGTAGATAAAAAATTAATAGACAAACTTATTAAACAATATACAGATAAAGTAGTACCTGACCCAGTAAAACCTGGAGATGATACAAGTAAAATAAGTGAGGACACAGAAGATTATAGAGCTATAAACATAAAGAAAATAGATAATGGATTATGGATAGGGGATAGTAGAATACGTGACTGTATTACATATAAATGCGGTGAAATAAAAGGTAAAACACCTACTACTCAACCTCAACCTCCTAAAAAAGAGGATAATAGTGCAACTGCAAAACAATACAAGGCAGCAGTAGACTATTATGCTAAATTTGGACTAGGTAAATGGAGTGATAAATATAGTGATGTTAGAAATATGAGAAGTAAATCTAATACATGGAAAATATACGCTCCAGTTGAGTATTACAGCAAAAAATTTGGACTTGACCCACAATTGGTTTATGCTATGATATATGCAGAATCCAGTGCCAACCCATATGATGCTACTAAGTATAGCGGCGGCGGATATGGTCTTATGCAATGTGAAAGAGATGCTTATTTTAATAAAAAACAAAAGATTGAATATTTAGATGGTAAAGTTGAATACTTCACCCCAAGTTACTCTAATATGAAACCTAAATCTTGTGGAACTAAAGTTATAAATGGAGAAAAAGTGGATAAAGCTATATGTAACCAAATAATGTTTGGATGTAATGAACTTAGAAAATCATTAAAACGTTTTAAATGGAACATATTTGCAGCCTTGGTTGGTTATAACTTTGGTTTATATGGATGTGACTTATTAATATGTAGATATGTAGCAATGAAAAATGGTTTATCGTGGGTAAATAAATATGGTTATACAGTACAAAGTAGTAAAGTGCAGAAATTATACTTTGCAGAACTTGAAAAATTAACTGCCGCTTGGGCTGGTGGTAGGACATGGTATGTAGCAAATAAACACGCCGGAACTGCTAATAATATTGAATGTTACCTTAGATGGTACAAGGTAGTAGACGGTCAATTACCATATTGTATTGATGAAAAAGGTAAGAAAAGAGGTTATGGAGCAATAAAACCGGGCACATCAAATAAGAGTGCCGAAGCTACTGCTGTATCAACCACATCTGCTATGACTAGAGCAACCAGTGTTTCAAGTGCTCCTACATGGAGTATAAGTGATAACACTACTACTAAAAAGGGTGTAGCAGAAAATGTAAGAAAGAGAATAGTTAATAAGGCTAAAGAAATTTGTGAATTACATCAAAAGTATAAAAAAGCTACTTACTATGCGGGGTCTTGTATATATGATGACAGTAAAAGATATAGAGTTAGTGGAACTATAAATGGTATTAAAAATCCATACTGTTATGTGTGTTCTTCTCTTAGTTCATGTGCTTACTTATATGCAGGACTTAGAAGTGTAACTGCTAAATATGGTGGTGCTAACTGTTCATATGGGACTTTAGTTAAAAGTGCTTGTAAATATAGTGGCTATACATTAAAGAAACTAACAAGTACAACAATTAATGAATTACTACCTGGGGATTTAATAATGTTAAGTAATGCCACAGTTCCATCAAGTGTAACCGTTAGTTGGGCATCAAAGTCTGGAGGTTCCTCTAAATATGCTAGTGGTGGCACACATCACGTAGTAGTATATTGTGGAAAAGTAAATGGTAAACGTATGATAGCTCATGCTAGTGCACCTTATAAATGGCCTAGAGCTATAAGATATGAAGACATGAGTATAACATATAGTTCAAGAGGTAGTATGACACATTGGTATACACATGGTATAATACTTAGACCTTGGGATTTAGCAAGAGCGGATAAAGAAGCAAAAGTAAAAGACCAATCAGCTACTAAGCCAACACCCCCAAAAGACATAGTAGATGATGATGACGGGCTAACTTATGAAGTTACATTTAAAGGGCTTAACAGTGCAGCTCCTAAAGACTTTGTAGAAGGTGGAAAACTTATTACTAATATTACAGTAAATGGAGTTACTGACAAAACTCCATATCCTAAAACTGTCAGTCATATAATGTTGGCATTTGGAGTTCCTGCACTAGGGGATAATGTGGATAACGTTGTGGAAGATTATATATCTCTCATAAAAGCACTATTAACTAAATACCCAAAGAAACCTATATTTGTATGTGAGGAAGCTCGTTTAAGAAGTTCTCAATCAGGCAACTACAAACAAATGAATGAAGCAATAGACTCACTTAATAATATGATGTTGGATTACTGCAATAAAACAAAATACGTAATATTCTTAAGAAAACCAAAGGATATGTGTGATGCCACTGATAAATATTACTGGTTAAGTAGTCTTACTACAGATGGATATAGAATGAAAGACGAGGCCAGTACACAAACTTATTATACGGAATATAAAAAGAAAATATTATACTTTGGTGATGGAGCAGAATGGGAAAGTGACAGTGCTACTAGTAATAAAATGTTGGATAGTCAAAGAGTGTACACTTATAATAAACCACTAACAAAACTACAATTTAGGGTGCCAGCAACTTCATCAACAAATTATAATGATAGTTACTATGCACGTATTGTTTTCACTGCTGCAAAAGGTTTTAAATTAATACAACCTGACAGCGTGTATTTAGAAGGGGTAGACTGTAAGAATGGGGTATTATTACCAAAAGAAAATACTACTTATATTGTATCAGTTTATTATAACCCAGATACTACAATTAGTGATAAGGCATATTTGGGAAGTGTTGGAGCTAAGAAAAAAGGTAGTAATTATGCACAGCCTCTTTTTAAATATTCCTCAGACCTAGTTAAAATAGCTGATAGTTATTATAAAAATAATAGTAAGTTCAGTTATAATTCTACTACACCTTGTGACTTTGAAAACCCAGCTGAAAATATTTCCAAATGGAAGGTGAATAATAAGTACCAAATTGATGACAGTTGTTTCCTTAACTACGTATTAACTGGATGGACTTACGAAAAGTCACCATATGGCAATGAGAAAAAAACTAATAATAATAGAAATAGTGATGTTAGCTGGGCAATTCCAAGCACTAGAAATGAGGCTAATATAGGAAAATATTTTGTACAAAAAAACTGGGTGGTAGACGTAGCGGACTTAACAACCTTTAAAAATTTAGCAATTGGTGATATTATATTTATGGACGCTGACAGTAAAAATAATGGTGAATTTATGGCTATATCCCATACTGCCATAGTAATAGAAAAAGACAGTGCTGGTGATTATGTGGCACTTGAGTGCACAAATGGTTTAGCCAGTGGTGTATTTAGAAAAGTCAAAGTAAAAGAACTTACAAGTAAGAATATATTATTTGTAGGTAGATTTATGATAGGATAGGAGGGATTAATATGGTTGGTGACGGACAAGAGCACGTGGAGAGACCCATATATGATGATGACGGTGAAATGATTGTGTGGCCAACACTTGACGAGGACATGGAGGAATTTGCAGAGGAACCAGAGGTAGCTACTGTAGCTGCTTCTGGTGATACTACAGAAGATGATACATATTATGAAGTGCCAGACACAGTGGAGGACGACCAGGACAGGATTGAAGTGCAAATAGAAGGTATAGAGGACGAACAATGTGAGGACGCCAAAATAGGAGATATTCAACAGGCTGGTGAAGATTATAACGAGGCTATGGATATAATTGTTGGTATATTAATGCAGGCATTAAGTACAGAGGAAATGACGGAAACAATGAGTGCAGAACTACAAGACGCAACTAATAACTTGGAAACTGCTAAACAAACAATAACTGACCTATGTGGTGACCCGGAAACAAAAGTATTACAAACTGACCCTGATACTAAAATACCACAAAATTTACAAGAACTATTGGAAACACTAACAAAAGATGGAAAGGCTCCATGGCTATATATAGATGATGAAGGTAATTTATTATTAGATGGAGAGAGTGTACCAAAATTAAAAGTAGTAGAATTGGAAGCACAGAAGATAAAAGCAGATTATGGTGAGTTCAAAGACCTTACTACTAAAAATTTTACGGCAGTTAATGCTAAAATTGATAATTTAAATGTCGGAGATTTAAGTGCAGTTAATGCAACTATAAAAAACTTACAATCAGATTTAGCACATATAGGGGTATTAATTGGTAATAGTGCAACCATAAAAGATATACAAAACTTAATACTAACATCAAAAAATACAGTTATAGAAAATGCCTTAATAAAAGATGCTATGATTGATACTGTTAGTGCTAATAAAATTAATACCGGGACTATTAATACTAATAATGTAAGTATTCAAAGTGATGACGGTTCTATGTTGTTACAAGGTAATTTGCAACAATTTAAAGACAAAGATGGTAAGGTACGTATACAAATAGGAAAAGATGCCACTGGAGATTTTACATTTGTTCTATATGGAACAGATGGAAAAGGACAACTTATTAACCAAAATGGTATTCAATCAAGTGATGCTATAAAAGACGGGTTAATAGTAGACGCTAAAGTGGCCGACAATGCTAATATTAGTGCAGGTAAACTTGATATAGCCAGTTTATTTAGTACTATGAATGATAGTGGCTACACATTAAAATCTAGTAAAATAAAATTTGATGATAAAAATCAAACTTTAGACGTAGTATTCAATGAGATGAATACAACAGTAAATGATACTGCAAGTAAAGTTAAAACAAATACAACTAGTATTACTACACAACAAGGAAAAATTGAACAATTAATAGCTGATACTACTATTGAAGATGATGGTACTACAACTACATTAAAAAACGCCTTCAACAGTGTGAAAGATACAGTAGATAAACATGAACAAACTATTAGTTCAATGGGTTCAACTCTTAATAGTGTTTCTATTGAATATTATGTATCAACTAGTGCAGTGGGACTACAAGGTGGTAGCTGGTCAACAACAACACCAAAATGGGAAGAAGGAAAATATATTTGGCAACGTATTAATTATGGTAAAGTAAATGGAACAATATCATATAGTACTCCAGTATGTATCCAAGGTGCCAAAGGTGAAGACGGTACTGGTGTAAATATATTAGATAAATACCCTTCATTAGAAGCATTAAAACAAGCCCACCCAACAGGAAATCCTGGTGATTGTTATACTGTTAATGGTACTCTTTATACGTGGTCAACAAGCAAAAATGACTGGATAGATTGTGGTAACATTAAAGGGGAAAAAGGTGACCAGGGTATTCAAGGGGTACAAGGTGAGAAAGGTGAACAGGGTATACCAGGAACACCAGGTAAAGACGGTACACCGGGTAAAGACGGTAAAGATGGTAAAACAACATATTTCCATATAAAATACAGTGTCAATGCAAACGGTAATCCAATGACTGAAACACCAAGTACTTATATAGGTACATATGTTGATTATAACCCAAATGATAGTACAGATTATAAGGCTTATACATGGAGTAGGTTTGAAGGTATGCAGGGTGAACAAGGTATACCTGGAACTAATGGTACAAACGGGAAAACTTATTACCTACACATTAAATATAGTGATGACGGAGGTAAAACTTTTACAGCAAATAAAGGTGAAACTCCTGGAGCATATATAGGAGTTTACACTGATACAAATGATAAAGATAGTGAATCCGTTACTGCATACACATGGAGTAAAATAAAAGGTGAACAAGGTGAAAAAGGTGATAAAGGTGACCGAGGTTTGCAAGGTATCCCAGGAACACCAGGAACTGACGGTGTAACTTATTATACTTGGATTAAATATGCAGACGATATTAATGGCACTGGTATTAGTAATGACCCTACAGGTAAAACTTATATAGGGTTTGCTTATAACAAAACAACACAAACTGAAAGTAATGTACCTACTGATTATACGTGGAGTCTAATTAAAGGTGATAAAGGTGATACTGGTGTAAAAGGTGAGAATGGTAAAGACGGTAAAACTTATTACACTTGGATAAAATATAGTGATAATGCAGACGGAACAGGATTATATGATGCACCAAAAGACACTACAATGTATATAGGTATAGCTATTAATAAAACAACTCCTACTGAAAGTAGTAATAAAGCAGACTATACATGGAGTAAGTTTAAAGGTGATAAGGGTGATAAGGGTGATAAAGGACAACAAGGGGAACAAGGTAAACCGGGTACCCCGGGCGAAAAAGGTGACACTGGAGATAAAGGACAATCCTTAGTAAATAGTACACCTCAATGGTATAAATCAACTAGTAGCACAACACAAACTGGTGGTGAATGGACAACAACAATGCCCGCTGCGGAAAAAGGTTATTGGTACTGGCTACGTTTTAAATTAGACTTTGAAAATCCAACTGAAACTAAATACACCACTCCTACTTTAGAACAAGTATATACTAAAACATCACAACTTGAACAGTCTTTAGATGGATTTAAAACAACAGTAAGTAATACATATGCAACTAATGATGCGTTAGGAACTGTAAAAAATGATGTATCTAAAGTAGAACAAACTGCAAATAAAATTGGATGGTTTATAAGTGGTGATAGTTCAAGTTCAATGACATTGACAGAAGATGCATTAACTGTATTAGTAAAACAATTAAAAGTTAGTGGTGATATGATAGTTGACGGTGCCATAGATGGTAAAACAATTACAGGGGCAACTATAATAGGTAGTACTTTTAGAAATCAAACTAATACTTTTAGTGTAGATAGTGAAGGAAATATTGTTGGTGCACAAATACAAGGTAGTGAAGTTATAGGTGATAGTTTCTCTGTAGAGGGTGAGCTTACTGCCGACACTATTACTGCCAACAAAATAAATAGTGCTCAGTACCCAAGCACATTGGATGATGATATACAAATATCTATTGCTAGTAATGGTAATGATGAAAATGACTTATATGATGCAGTAACATTCCAAACAGTAGCTAGGGCACTAGATGCCTTACCTAAGTTTTTAAATGGGAAAACTGTAAATATATGGATACAAGAAGACATTTATGAAAATATAGATTTTCAATTTTTCACTAGTGGTGTAATAAATGTGTATTTGGACGGTAATACCGTATATGGTTATATAAGAAATTATATGAGTTCTACTAAAGTCCGTGTATATGGAGGCTATATGAAGTTTGAAACTGCTAGGACTGGTGTAATACATCCAAGCGTAGGGTGTGCAGTTGCCAGTAGAACTGGTAGCTTGATTGGACAAGAAAGTTCACCAATTAATGGTTATAGCTTAAAAATATATGGTAGTGACAATAAAGCTACTGACGGAAATTCTGCCACTGTTGGTATCATAGGTGACTCATATTCTACTGGATACTATAGAGATGTACAGTTTGTCAATTGTGATATAGCCTTTAGAGGAAGTGGAGGAGGAAGAATACATGATGCAAGTTCAAGTGGTGTATGTAAACAATATGCGTATCAAGCTACAAGTGGTGCAGTAATAACAATAGCAAATGCAGCACACTGCGGAGGTACTACTGCAAATATTGCTGAAACACTTCCAGCACAAATAATAGCACATAGTAAGGCTACATATGCAGGAGGTAACCAAACTACAGACGATACTCCAGCACCTTCTACAACAACTAAAAAGGTTGTAACAATAAAATCTATTAGTGGTGATACTTATAGAAGTTCAGTTTATAATAACTGGAAAAAAGATAACACAGCACGTCAAGGTGACTATGGTTATGGAGATTGCAATGGTTGTTGGTTCTTCGGTACACAATTCAACCAATTTAAGGGAAAAAGTATTAGTAAAATTGAACTTACTATTAAGAGAATTTCCGGTGGTTCTTATTCAGGTGTGCCAATAGTAGTAAAAACTCATAACTATGCAAGTAGACCAAGTGGAAAACCTTCATATGGTTCTAGTTGTGGTAGTGTTAGTATTGCAGTTGGTGATAGTGGTAAATTAACTATAACTAATAGTACTATATTAAATGCAATATCAAGTGGAACTGTAAAAGGCTTTGGTATTCAATCTACTTATAACTCTGCAAACTATGCAGTATGTAGTGGTAGTGTAACAATGAAAGTTACTTATACAGAATAAAATTTAAAGGGCTAGTTTATTCTAGTCCTTTTTTAACTAATATATTTATATGAAATACGTATATAGGAGGTAATACAATGGATGCAATAAACTTACTTAATGCAATTTACAAAAGAGAATTAGCAGACGCTAATGAAAAGAGGGTGATGATAGAAGCACAATGTGAAATTTATAAACAACAGGTGGAACAGCTTAAAAAGGAATTAGCTGAATTAAAGGAGCCACCTAAAAAGTAGGTGAATGTATGAGTGATGAAAAAGTGCAGGAACTTTTACTAAAATTAATTGAGGATGTGGCAACAATTAATGCAAAATTAGACAGTCTTAACGAGCAAAAACTATCAAGTAGACTAGACTTAATAGAGGCACAAACTAGAGAACAGGAACGAGTAATAAAAGGTTTAGAAAACAGAAATAGTAAACTAGAAGAATATGTACGTAATACTTTAGTTGAAAAAGACAAAACAAATAAAGGCTTATGGACTTCCATAGGACTTGCAATGTTCAGTGTTGTGCTAACAGTATTAACTACTATTTTATTTTAGGAGGTGTTAATATGAAACAATTTTTATTTAATCATCCAAAACTTAGAAATCCATATTTTTACTTATCAGTAGTCGCATTGATTTTTAGTGCTAGTGGAGTGGATTTTAATCAACTAACAAGCTGGGAATTATTAGGTCAAGCATTGTTAAATATTGTAGACAACCCAGTATCCGTAGTTGCTGTTATTACTGCATTCCTAGGTATATGGAATGATAACTCAACAAAAGGCTTAGACGGAATAAGCCACAAATAATTATTAAATAACTACTCTATTGTATTAGAGTGAAGGAGAGGTGTAATAAAATGAGTAATATTAATAGGGATTATTTAATAGTATTAAACCCCAAAACATCAAAGGTTACAGTGCCAGAATTAAATTATTATATTTATGATAAATATACTGCAAATTTATTTGTAAATTTAGTAACTGTTGAAAATGGAAAAGTTGTAAATATACCCGATGCAGACCAGTATAAACTGGTTCTTCATGTGGTAAAACCTACTAATGAAATACAAACAGTGGAGAACATACAAGTATTTAATAAGGAAAAGGCTCTTTTCCAAATAGAGTTAGACCAAGAACTTACTAAAAATATAGGACGTTATAAATGTGAGTTATTAACTATTGATAAAACTGACCATATTGTACAGTCAGCAAAATTTAGTTATAGGGTTAAAAAATCTATTTATAATGATTTAGACGTGGTTACTGAAACACCACAATATCCAATAATTATAACATTATTGGACAAATTACAAGACATTGATAAATACGAGGAAGAACGTAGAGCAAACGAGGTAGCCAGGGTAGCTGCTGAAAAAGCACGTGTTAAAGATTATACAGACCTAAGAAAAACAGTAACAACTGACATAGATACTATGCAGGAAAAAATAGACAGTTTTGACGGTAAAGTACAAGAGGTAGACAATGCAGTAACACAAATGAGAAATAATATTACAGACTACCAAACTAAGAAAAATAAAGAATTAGATGATTATAAAGGACAAAAGGATACACAAATAAATACTGCTATTAAGGGTATGGAAACTACCATAGACACTTATAAAACTGAAAAAGACACTGAAATTAACGACAAAATAACACAACAGGATAATAAAATTAATAGTGCCATAAACTTACAAAATAAAAATATCCAAGCAAGTACTAAGGCATTAAATGATAAACTTGATGCAGCAGTACAAGACCAAAATGATACAATAGCAGCTAATAACCAAGCACAAAACAAAGTTATTAGTGATGCAGTAGCAGCTCAAAATAAAACTATTAATACTGTAGTGGAAAGTGATAAAGTACAAAATGATAGACTTGATACTTTAGAAACTAATGACACTAATAACAAAGCCGAGATTAAAAAATTACAAGATAAAGACGTTGAACACGAGGAGAGAATGACTGCAATAGAAGCAGTTAATGTTGAGCAAAATAATAGACTGGATGCCATAGAGATTAAAAATGACCAACAAGATAGTAGACTTAATGATGTTGAAGCTAAAAATAAAAAACAAGACTTGGACTTAAAATGTTTATTTGCTGAGTCCCATAGTGAACGTATTACACTTGAGGATGAAGTAGGTAATAGTGTTTTCTTACAAAACAGTAAACAAGGGTTTGCTACAGTAGACGAATTAAAAGGTAACACTTTAGTCAACTGCAATAAAGATACTGACAAAGAATTAATACTTAATGGTAATATAGATACTAGTGGCTATGGCACTGTTACTACTACAGAAGGAGTAGACGGTGGTAAAGTAGATGTAGCACTAGAAGGAAATACTATGGTTAATGTATGTGACCAAGAAGACCCAATAGCTATTACTAAAAGCTATGAAGTAACTACTGGAAATCATGTGGCATTACAAGGTGAATATGATGGTAAATGTAGACCTGTATTAAATGGTAATACTTTAGTAAGTTACCAAAAATCAAGTATAGATAAAGGTAAGCAATTTACTGTAAATGGACAATATCAATATAAATCTATAAGTACCTTAAATACAACTGTTAAAGATAAACTTTATTTTAGAATAAAGTTTACAGTAGATGAATTAAACACAACTTCACAAGAAGTTAACATTTTTACACACTACCCGGGAGGGTATATGACACCTGTTAAATTGTTTAAGGACTGTACAGTAGGAAAAATAGAAGAAGTAAGTACTATAAGAGAACATGAACAAGCCCGTGCAGACCAAAAATATATGATGTTATCAATTGGTATGTATGCACCAATGCCCGAAGATGTACCGGAAGGTAGCCCAGTGTGTAAATATACTATACATGATTATGTTATTTATAATTTAACACAATTATTTGGAGCCGGTAAGGAACCTGAACAGGAGTGGTGCGATAATAATTTACCTTACCTTCAAGGACTAAAAAGTAGTTTTGAAGATAGTTATATACCTAAAACTCTAGTAGAAAATAATACTCAATGGACTTGGTCTCCTAGTAATAAGTTTAAACAAATACTATCTGCTTCAGATACTCCTATAACTTCAAGTAAAATAACATTAGTTATAAATTGTTCTTCGGTAAGTGGTTATCCTTTAGCAGTAATAAGAAAAGTTGATGGTACAGATGTGACAAATTTAATTGATACTAAGGTAGGTTTAAATATAGTAACTTTAGAAAACACAGGTACTATTACTGAATTAAAACTTTTTAGAGATAATAATGCTCAAGGCTATATAATAGACAACGCTTTTATAGTAGAAGGAGATTATACTAACTACGATTTTACAAATTATGATTCAAGTAAAGGTGGCAAATATAAAGTAGACTATAAAGTTACTGGTAAGAATAAGTTTGATAAAAGTAAGACTTTAGATGGATATGAAATAAACAATATAGGAGCTGGAACTATTGCTGCAAACACTAAATGGTTTGTTACAGATTTTATTCCAGTAATTCCTAATACTACCTATGCAATTAGTGGTAAAGCTAATGGAAATGTAGTCCCATGTTATGATGAAAATAAACAATTTATAAATGGTCTTTCCTCTGGTGGTATTTCACAAATCACAATTCCAAACAATGTTAAATATGTAAAACTAAATGGATTATTAACTCAAAAGGATACATTCCAAATAGAAGAAGGTACTACTGCAACAACTTATGAGCCATATAAAGAATACACTAAAACATTCTATTTAAATTCTCCATTATTAAAAGGAGATACTATAGAAGATGTAAATGGTAAAGTAACTCATGTGCATAGATATGGAAAAGTTGTATTAGATGGTAGTGATGATGAAGGTTGGATAGCTAATGCAGATGAAGGTGATAACATTAATGGACATAGTATTTACACAGGCGTTAATATATACAGTAGTAGTGGTGAATGTATGTGTGATAAATTACCTGTATATAATTCTTCCAAGGAAGTAGAAAATTTAACTGATTTTGTAATATTATATAATAATGGAGTAGTAGTAGTTAATGTAAAAGGAGCTTCAACTATTGGAGAAGTTAAATCTTGGTTACAAGCAAATCCTATAACATTAATTTCTAAATTAAAAACACCAACATATGAAACTATAAGTAATGATTCAATATTATGTGATAGTTATGTAAATGGACATTTAGATGTAGATAGTGTAATACCTATTGATAAAGTAGTATTCCAAAGTTATGGCACAAATTTAAAATATTTATCTCCAAATACAGAATATATAATCCAATTTGAAAGTGATAGTAATGGAAAATTAGATGCACTTGCTTTGAATAGTTCTGATGTTATAGGAAATTTAAATATAGTAAAAGGAATTAATAAATTTAATATAACTACTAGTGATAAAATAACTATTAATTATTTATGGACAAGTGGCATAGGTTTTAATATGTCTAAAGTAGTAGTAACACCTAAAGTAGATGGAGACTTTGGATATTTTAAAGGGATGAAAAGTGTTGGTGAATGTGAAGGTAATACTGTTGAAATTGTGGCACAAAACAAGAACTTGTTTACAAGTGAAGTTATAGACGCTTTGTGTACTTTAGAAAATTGGGTGGGTAATGATGCTTATAAAAGTAATTATGTAGCATATAAATTAATGAATTTTAAAGATGGTGTAACATATACAAATACAATCCCAGAAATTAAAGTTCCACCACAATTTTATCCTATATTATTTTTAGAAGATGTAAACAATGGTAATTTTATAGCAAGTGGATGGTATCAAAATGATACAGACAATGAGAAAAATGTATCAGGGAACACATATACTTTTACACCTAAAAACGAAGGACATTTTAGAGCCTATGTATATGTTTGGAACGAAGAGAGTATGCAGAAACTGAGAAAAGTTTTAGAACAAAATATCCAAACAGAAATTGGGAACAAAAATACAGACTTTGTAGTACCAAAACATAATAAGCAAACTATAACACATGAACCACTTAGAGGACTTCCAAATGGCATAAAAGATAAATATGTAATAATAGATGATAAATGGTATATAGAGAGAAATTGTATGGCAGTACAATTTAAGGATTTAAAATATAGTAGAACAGACGTATATCAAAAAGCTGAATTCCCGGATGTTATTGGGTTTAGATTATCTAATACAGGAATACAACCTCCTATACTATGTGATAGATTTGCTTATAATAATGATAGAATAATTAACTTTGGTGAATTACTAACAAACAAAGAAAATATAAATATAACTAGTAATGGTAAAGAGGACGAATTTTTTATTACTATACAAAAGGCAAAATTAAAGACTTTAGATTCTAAAGGATTAATAAAATATTTTACTGATAATCCAATGGAGATTATTACTAAAGCAACTACACCAACATATGAACCAATAGAATATAATTCTTTTGAAGTATACTCAGCTACAACTCATATATCTAATAACTCTAATATACCTTGTAATATGGTAATTAGAAATAGTGGTTTTAACTGTATATTAAAACCTAATACTACTTATACAGTATCTTCTAATAATGGTTTAAGCAGTGTAACAACTAAAGCTAGTATAGGTGATAGTGTATTAAGATTTTATGATAAAGATACTACTAGTATTACTAAAATGAATAAAGTACTTGTATTAGAAGGTGATTATATTACTGGAAATCCACCTATTCCTGCATTCTTTAAAGGCATGGAAAGTACATTTGAGCAAGAATTAGTTACAGATGAACAAGATAAAAATTATGGTAAATATAAAGTAAATGTTAAAGCTACTAACCCAGATAATAAACAAGAGAATAATATAACATTCTACCTTAAAGAACCATTAAGAGGAGTAGGAGATGTAAAAGATAAAGTATATGTAAAAGAAGATAAAGTAGTAGTGGAAAGGAATTGTGTTAGTTATGTATTAGACCCTAACAAAATCCCAAGTCCATCTTCAGGCGACACTAAATTATATATGTATAATATTGCAGCAAATAATTCTATAATAAATACTAGATATGGTAAAGTTGTTTGCAATAGTTTTGCATGTGATGTTAATAATGCACATGATAGAAGCCGAGCTAATACTATATCAACAGTTGTAGATGGCACTGTACCTGATGGGGTAATAAGAATTATAACAGATAAAAATAAGGAAACATTAAAACAATATTTACAACAAAACCCTACAACAGTAGTATACCAACTAGCAACACCAACATATGAAGAAGTAGAATATTTTGACTTAAAATTATTTGTTGAAATATTTAAAGATACTACTATTATATACAATAGTAATATACCAGTAACAAGTACAATAAACTACACATTCTCAGTACCAATAGTGGAACAAGTGAATACACTAAGTAAAGATGTTACTGCAGTACAAGAAAGTGCTAATACTGTTATGACATTGGTTAGTATTATGGAAGATGAGGTGAATAAGTAATGAATGAGGAAATCTTTAGAGCCATAGTAAGAATGGCTGTACAGCAAGCTAGAGCTATAACAGATGACGCTAAGGCCTTAGAAGTGAAGGCACTATATAAGCAATGGGACAAACAAATAGGTAAGAAGCTAGAAGTTGGGGAATATGTTAACTACAACGGAGTACTATATAAAGTTCTACAAGCTCACACAGTACAAGAGACTTGGACACCTACTGATGCCCCTTCACTATTTGCTAAAGTATTAATAGACCCATCAGGTGAAACAATACTAGATTGGGAACAACCAGGTAGTACTAACCCTTATATGAAAGGTGACAAAGTCAAGTTTAATGGCAAGATATATGTATCAACAATAGATAATAATATCTGGTCACCAACAGCTTACCCAGCTGGTTGGAAAGAGATATAACGAGGTGATATTATGAAAACTAAAAACGGTTTTACATTATTAGAAAATCAAAAAGATGTAAAAGATTGGCTTAATAAACAAAAGGTAACTAGAACAATAACAAAATTACAAGTACATCATATGGACTTACCTAACTACAGTACTTGGGAAAAGACAGATAAAAAAGTATTTGCAGAACCACATTTTGGCAGAACTCAATCATTAGATAGTTATGGAAAATCTACATGGCATGATAGTGACGGACATGGTCATTACATTGCTCAACACTTCAATGTATTTCCAGATGGCAAAATAACAACAGGACGTAATTTGAATAGTACTCCAATAGGAATTAGAAAATGGAACACAAATGCTATATGTATAGAAATATATGGTTGTTTTGATAAAGGCCACGATAAAATGACATCTGCACAAAAGAAAGCAGTAATATATCTTTATGGAGAGTTATGTAAAAGATTTAATATTCCGGTCAACACTACTCATATAAGACCGCATTGTTGGTTTACTGCTGGAGGAACTTATTTAGGAAAATATGATAGTAGTAGAAGTGCTAAAACTTGTCCAGGTACTGCATTCTGGGGATATGGATGTTCTTCAGATGGATTTGCACACTTCATCAAAGATGTAAAAAATTATGTAGAAGGTAAAAAGGAAGAACATAAAGAGGAAAAACCTAAAGAATTTAAACAATATATAGCACGTTGTACCACTGACGGACTTAATTGTAGAAAAGGTGCTGGCGTAAAATATCCTGTAGTTGATGTAATTAATAAAGGCGTGGCAATAACAATAATAGAAGAAAAAGAAGTTGATGGTGGTACCTGGTGCAAAGGCAAAGCCGGTTACTGGGTAAATAAAAAGTACTTAGAGTTTGTTAGATACGTATAAATATATAAGAATTCCTACATAATATATGTAGGAATTTTTTTATTTAAAATACTTGATTAATTATATAAGTAGCAGTATAATATATATAAATAAAAAGATAAGGAGATGTTATTAATGAGAGAATTAAAATTTGGTATTGAAATTGAATTCTTTGGTGCAAACTATGTAACAGTTATAGAAAAACTAAGAGCTGCTGGAATAGCAGTAGCAGACTTTAGTGGGTATACACATAAAGTTATACCACAATGGAAAGTTACAACTGACTCAAGTGTTACAGGTCGTAATACAGGATTATATAGAGGTTTAGAACTTGTAAGCCCTATATTATATGGTGATGAAGGATTAGACGAACTAGCTAAAGTATATGAAGTATTAAATAGTTGTGGTGCACAGGTAGATAAAACTTGTGGAACTCATGTACATTTTGATATAAGTGATTTTACAGTACAAGATTGTAAGAACTTTTTAAACTTATATTATAATTACCAAGGTGTTATAAATTACTTAGTGCCACCTAGTAGACGTAAAAATGAATATTGTAAAACACTTAGAAAAACTCAATTAGAAACAATTAATACACAACATATTTTAAGTATAAGAGATATAGCCGATGTATTATGGACTAGATACAGTACAGTGAACCTACAAAGTTATGTTAAGTATGGGACAATAGAAATTAGACAACACGGTGGCACAACTGATTTTGAAAAAATGGAAGCATGGATAATATTAATGTACCAATTATTAGATAGTGCTAAACAACAAGAAAAAGTACATTTATGTAATAGAAAATACACAGTTACATTTAAGAATTTAAACCGTTTATTAAAACAAACAAACTTAGATAATACTTGTATAGGTGATTACTTAACAACAAGATTTAATGGATTTAAGGAGGTGATATAGTATGCTAACACTAGAACAATATAAAGAAATACGCAAGGTAAGGGACGGAAGTCCTTTTACCTGCAACATAAATATAAACACATATATTGACGGTGTAAGATTTAGACTAGCACAATGGTATGGCATACCAGAAGAAGAAATAACTGATGATTTTATTTATAATTTTTTAAAAAATTTGGATAAAACACTTGATTAATTATATATGTACTGTTATAATAATGTTAATAAAAGATAAATAAAAAAGAAAAAAGGGGTTGTTATTAATGAGAAAAAGTATAGAAGCTATAAAAGGAGATAAATTACAAAACATAAGAAATAATGAAATATATTTGGTAGCAGATGTTTGTGGTAACACATTTATATTAAATAATGAAGATGGTATAAGTAAAATGTACACATTAAGTACTATAAAAAGATGGTTTAAAATGTATGAAGAATATGTAGCACCAGTGGTAGTAGAAGAAAAAATAGACGAATATACAACTAGACATGGTCGTCCTGCATTACCACCACAAACTGGTATAGAAGTTAATAGAGACGACGTAAACACTGTTATATCTAATAATGGTTGCATACCTAACCAAAAGAAAGAATACCTAGGAGTATATAAAGAAGGTCAACGTGGAGCAGTATGTATGGTTAGATTTAATAAAAAAGGTAATATGCACATAGACATGAAACCTAGTGTATATGATAAATTAGACGCAAACTATAGATACACATTAGAAACTAGATATGACACTGGTATATATGATAAAAGTAGAGGTTACTTTAGAATAAGTGGTGTAAATGATTTAGAAGTATTACAAAATGTAATAATAGCTGGAACAATGTAGGGGAGGAAACTCCCCTAACTTTATTGGAGGTGCATACTATATGAAGTTAAAAATTGACAAAGGAATAAAATTTAGGGGTAACTCCTTGTTTATAAAAATGAGTGGTGATGAGTTAGAATATTTGGATGTTATTAAATCTTTCAACTGTTATTACCACAAAGGTAAAAATATGTGGGAATTACCCAAAGTAGCATTTAAGACTATACTGGATAAGTGCAGTAATTGTGATATTAGCATAGTGGGTAAAATACCCAAAGATTTTGAAGAATATTTAAAGTTACTGGACAACTACGATAAACCACTACCAGAGTATGAAAGTAAAACCGTGCCATACAGTTACCAGATGGACAGTTTTTTATATTCAAAAGACCACACAAAATTTTTACTTGCGGACGAACAAGGGTTAGGAAAAACCAAACAAGCATTAGATATTGCAGTAAGTAAAAAGGGACAAATGAAGCATTGTCTTATAGTGTGTGGTGTAAACGAGTTAAAATGGAACTGGGTACACGAGGTAGCAGTACATACCAATGAACGTGCCCATATACTGGGATTTAAGGACGGTAAAATAGGTAGTGTGCATGATAGATTATTAGACCTGCAAAGTAAACATGATGAATTTTTCCTAGTTACTAATATTGAAACACTACGAGACACTAAAATACAGGAATACATAAAAATACTTTGTACATGTGGTGTAATAGGTATGACCATTATAGATGAAATACATAAGTGTAAGAACTCAACCAGTTTACAAGGCAAAGCCATTCATTGTTGCTGCACATACTATAAGTTAGCACTTACTGGAACGCCGATAATGAATGCTGCAATAGACTTGTATAATGTTTTAAAATGGTTAGAGGTTGAGAACCACAGTTTAACCCAATTTAAGAACCACTACTGTATTATGGGTGGCTTTGGTGGATACCAAATAGTGGGTTATAAACATTTAGACCAGCTACAAAGTAGACTAAGTAAATATATGTTAAGAAGGAAAAAAGAAGATGTATTAGACTTACCACCTAAAATTTACATTAATGAGTTACTGGAGATGGATACGGGGCAAACTAAAATTTATAAAGAAGTGGAACAAACTATACAGGATAATATAGATAAAATACTTTTATTACCGAATCCATTAACTGCACTAACACGTTTAAGACAAGCTACCGGAAACCCGGATATTTTAACCACACAGCAAGTAGGCAACATCAAATACAAGCGTATGGAGGAATTAGTGGAAGAAGTAGTGGATAATGGTGGTAAAGTTATTATTTTTAGTAACTGGGCAAAGGTCATTGAACCAGCATCCAAACTACTGGAAAAATATAACCCAGCTTGTATAACCTCTCAAGTGGATAACAAGGATAAACTAATAAGGGAGTTTAAAGAAAGCCCTAAATGTAAGGTTATATTAGGTACAATAGGGTGCTTAGGTACAGGGTTCACCCTTAACGAAGCTAACACAGTAATATTTTTAGACGAGCCTTGGACAAGTGCAGACAAACAACAAGCCGAGGACAGGTGCCACAGAATAGGTACAAAGGGTACAGTAAATATTATTACCTTATTATGTAAGGACACTATTGATGAAAAAGTGCACAAAATAGTTAATAGCAAACAAGCACTATCTAATCAAGTGGTAGATAACAAGAAATTATTTAAAGAGATTATGGAGGGATAGATATGAAAATAATAGATGGAAATATGTATTATAGCCTTACTGAAATTGGTGCCATAATTGGTAGAACAAAAGCTACCATTTTAAGATGGTATGAATACGAAGAAATGTTGCCCGAAGAACAACGTACATTACCAAACTACATAACACTAGGTGAACAACACGCAAAATACTTTGCAGCACATGATGTGGATACTTTCCAAGAATTTATGAAAAATACCAAACGTGGCACTATGAAAAATGTTAGTGATAAATATAATGGTAACTTAGTAAATAACCAATAAATTATATACTTTATATAGTGGTTTAACCCCATATTACCTACTTAAAATAGGTTTTATGGGGTTTCCCAAATAAATACTTGAGGAGGCTAAAAAATGAATGATTTAGGGGTTTTATTAAGTAAACTAGCTGAAATAAAAGAACTAAATAAAAAGAATAAGGACGTGGAAAATAACTTAATTAAAAGTACCAAAACTGTATTAGAGGAACAAGGTATTACTAAGGGGGAATATGACGGCGTAAAAGTTAGTTATACAACCAGTACTAAAAGTGAGTTGGATGATACTTTGCTAATACAAATATTATTAAATATGGCACAAGAAAAACCTGAAATAATGGACTGTCTAATTAAGACTTATGTCATAGATGAAGATAAATTAGAAGAATTAATATATAGTGGTATAATAAGTACCGACGATATTGCCCCGGCATTTAAGGAAAAACAATACAAAACTTTAAGAGTAAAGAGGGTGAAATAATGGCATTACCAGGATTCAATGTTAATAAGGTACCAACTATACAAACTAAATTAATAGAAGAAATTGTAGACTACTTAAATAAACAAGCCGGGACTAAATATAAATATACTGCAAAAAATACTGTAAAATATATTACTGCACGTCTAAAAGAAGGTTATACAATAGAGGACTTTAAATATGTTATAGACGTAAAGGTTGCTGAATGGGGTGGCACTAATATGGAAATGTATATTAGACCACAAACTTTATTTAGTAATAAAATGGAAAACTATGTTAACCAACCTATGCCACGTAAAAACCGTGCTAGTTACCAGGTTGAAAATGATTATAAACATAACACAACTAATAGAAGGATTTAATCCTTCTATTTTTTTTATTTAAGTTAGTAAACTGCACAAAATTTCTATACTATATAAAAAAACCTTTTTTAAAATAAAAATTTTTTAAATTCGTAGTTAGTAAAATCGACTTTTTTACTATACTATATATAAATAATAAAAATAAGTAAGCTAGTAAAACTAAATGTAAAATTAACTAACAAATCGCCCGTTGGAAGTTTATTATGTAGCAAAGCTACATAATTCTCTACAACTAAAAAGGAGGAGTTTATATGTTAAGTACTAATAATTATTTAGTAGTAACACCAAACAGTTATTTTTTATGCAACGATATTAGACATATAATAAATAGTATAAAACATAGCTGCTATAGACTTAATGCTACACAATTAAAAAGTTTTAACAGTTGTATTAGCACACACATTAAAAATAATAAGTTTAGAGAACCACTTAAAAAAAGTGGTACTAGAAATAAGTTTATTATTAAAGACAATATTTATGTAATAAAGTTAACTAAAGACGAAATAAAAATGTTTTTTTAGTTAGTAAACTGCATAGTTTTTCTATACTATATATGTAACTTATTATTAAATTATTTTATTATTTTAATTTTTATTATTTTCTTATATGACCCAATAGTGTATAATAAGAGAGTAGGTGATTAACTTCATATAACCAACTAATAAGAAATTATTAACAATCCCCATATACATTCCAGTGGCCTGGTAAACCACTGGAATTTTTTTTATTTTTTAAGTTAGTAAATTTTAACATTTAAATATACTATATTTAAAATAATGAAAGGTGGTAATACAAATGAAAGAATATAAACAAATGAAACAATATTTTATGAATGAAGAGGTTACTATAATACAAACTTATGAAGAAGGTATACCTGATGTACAAAATAGATGGATACCTATACAACACGTTTTTAGATGTCTAAATAGACTAAGAAGTGATGGACAAGTGCAAACCCCTGACCGTAATACATTAGATGAGTTTATTAATGAAGATTTACAAGAGCCGGCGGCTGGTAAAACTTTTACCATCCGCCAAAAGGATATAACTGGTAGAGATAATCCACAAGATATGGACTGTATTAGATTAGATGTATTAGCCTTAACAGTAACACAGTTTAAACCTTCTAAAAGAAAAGGTACTGCTGCATTAGTAATATAGAGAACTTATATGCAATGGTTAAATAGTTTATTAAACCAAGTTAACGCAGTTGAATTAATAGTAAGGGATGAAAAAATTGCAACACAAGAAAAATATATAAACTCCATAAGCAAACGTACTGTAAAGGGAAATACTTTAAATGATGTAGTATATGCAACTGGAACTAATAGAGCTATAATAGAAAACTTCTGTTATGAACAAGGTTGGTATGAAAGAAAAAATGGTTATGTAAAAATAATTAAATCGGAGTTTGTGGTAGCACTAAGAAAGAATGCCCTAGGATTCACTGACCTTGGTATGGATATATTATTAACACAATTTGAGGATAGAAATAGACGAACTTTTTAATTTTTTAGTAATTTAAGTTAGTAAAACACCACTTTTTTCTATACTATATATGTAAGGAACATGGGAAAACCCCCTTACATACTTAACCCCTTAATATATATTTTTTACCCCGGTACCAATTCCCCCAGGTATCGGGGTTTTTTTATGTTAGTAAAAGTGCCATTATTACTATACTATAAATAAAGGAGGTTTTAGTATGTATGATGTAAAAGAATTTAAATTCAATAGGGACAAGTGCTGGTTTAGAGCTAACTGCCCTATGTATAATACAAAAGAGTGTAACTGTAGTTGCAGTGTATATTTTCAATATTATTATTTAGTTAACCTAGCAAATATACCACCAAATAAGCAACAACCTGAACAACTAAAATTAAGTGCAGGTAAGGATATTAAAAAGTATGAATATCTTAATAATGTAAAAGAAAATATTAATGAATTTGTACAGGACGGGTGCAACCTATATTTATATAGTCCTTATTATGGCAACGGCAAAACTACATGGAGTATTAAACTAATGAGTAAATATTTTAGTAACATTTGGAATGGCAATGGGACACGCTGCAGAGGACTATTTATTAATGTAGACGAATTTTTAATGGCTAAAAGAAATGCCATAAAACACCCTAACTTAAGATTAGAAGAAATGGAAAAATTAATTCCAATAGTAGACCTTGTAATATGGGACGACATAGGGGTAACTAAATTAAAAGAATATGACCACCAAATACTATTCAGTTTAATTAACCCACGTATAGTTAATAATAAAGCAAACATATTTACAAGTAATGTTATAGACGACCAGTTGGACGAGAATATTGGTGGTAGGTTGGCGAATAGAATATTAGATACAAGCACAATAGTGGAGTTTACAAATAAACCACAAAGGAAACCAAAAGGGGTGAGAATATAATGGTGCAACTACAAGCAATCAACGACATATTAAATAATAATAATTTAGACCAGTATACAAGCCAAGGTATAACAAAAGAATACTTTAAGGATTACCAAGAGGAGTATGAGTTTATATGTAACCACTTTAGAACTTATGGTAAGGTGCCAGACTGGGAGACATTTATGGGAAAATTCCCGGACTTTGATGTAGTAGAAGTTTTGGAGCCACTAAAATATATTATATATAACCTTAAGGAAAATTATTTATTTGACCAAGGGGTTGCACTATTTCAAACTAGTGGTGAAGTATTAGAACAAAATGCCTTCGACGGGTTACAACATATAGTAACAAGGGCACAACGTTTACTAGACCAAACTGTACAAAGTAATGGCGTAAACATAAATAATATGGTAGATGAAAAAATAAAGGACTTAGAAAATAAACGTGCTAAAGGTGGTATGCTTGGAATTGGTAGTGGGTTACCTGAACTAGATAAAATACTTAATGGGTGGCTACCAGGGGAAGAACTGGTAACTATAGTTGGTAGGGTTAACCAAGGTAAGTCCTGGTTGCTACAAAAGTTTTTAACCGAAGCCAACAAACAATATAAAAAAGTACTTCATTATAGTGGTGAGATGGGTGTATTACAAGTGGCATATAGAAATGATACTTTAGGTATGAATTATACTAACTCACAATTAATGAGAGGTACAATAGGCGAAGGTGATTACCAACAGTATATTAACGACTTGGAAACTAATAAAGAATTACCACCATATATAGTAGTAACACCTGTAGACTTTGGTGGTAAAATGTTAACTGTAAGTAAACTACGTGCCCTTATAAAAGAGTATAAACCGGACATAGTTGGCATAGACCAAATATCCTTAATGGAAGATGAACGACGTTTAAAGGGTGACCAAACAAGAACACAGTACACACATATTGCACAGGATTTATTTAATATTAGTATAGAATTTAGTATTCCAATTATAGTGGATGCCCAAGCCAACCGTAATAAAGCGGACATGGATAAGCCGGAGAACCCCGAATTAGCCGACATAGGTGAAAGTGATGGGATTGCACAAAATAGTAGTAGGGTTATATCACTTGTGCAGACAAAAGCCGGGTTAAGCCTTAAAATTACAAAAAATAGATATGGAGAAAATAATAAACAGTTATTATATGTGTGGGATATAGATAATGGTATTTTTACTTTTGTAACTGAACAACTGGACGAGGGGCAACAACCTGAAGAGGTGCAACCACAGTTACCATTTAGAAATAATAATAAAATAAATGATGTAACTGATGTATTTTAGTTAGTAAATTTACAATTTTTTCTATACTATATATGTAGAGGTAATGTGGCGGCACAAACCTCTACTCATAATATAACTCCCTTTCTTTTTTACCCTGGCATTGGAGCGGACAGTGCCAGGGGTTTTTATTTTAAAAAAAATAAAAAAGTAAGTTAGTAAATTTAAATATTAAAATATAATATATTTAAAGGAGTTGGTTATATGTTAACTGGTAAAAAAATTAGACAAATGGAAATAGAAAAGGACTTAGTAAGGGAACTAAAATGGCTTATAAATAAAGCAGTGGACGAGGGTGATTTAATGTTTGAGCACTTAGACCCACTGTTTGATTTACTATATAAAGTGCAGGAGGGGTAAATATGAAGTGTGAACAATGCGAAGAAAGATTAGATTATGATTATTTAGTAT
>ERZ772883.197-NODE-197-length-70057-cov-26.118711_pt1 | contig 70057 bp, 69 predicted proteins | sample MGYA00580575_ERZ772883 | MGnify/ENA primary metagenome ERZ772883 (study PRJEB29015, sample SAMEA2737666) | human gut metagenome | biome: human gut; feature: human-associated habitat; material: faeces | place: China | collected 2012 ... | reverse complement strand
CAAGGTCGTTCCCGAACTGATCGAGTCCATCAAGGCTGCTAAGGCCGCGAAGTAAGAAAGGAAGCTGACATGGATATCAGACAGGCTATCAATGACCGCCGATCCATCCGCTCTTTTACCAGGGAGCCTGTGACGCAGGAGACGCTCCGAGAGGTCCTGACGCTGGCAACGAGAGCCGTATCCGCCGTCAATGCGCAGCCCTGGGAGTTTGCGGTCGCCGCCGGCGACGTACTGGAGGCCATCCGCCAGGATAATATCGCGTCCTACGATCAGGACCGCCCGACGGATGTTCCTGACATCATGGTGGATGGTATTTATCGGGAGCGCAGCCGCGAGATCGGCAAGGCGCTGTTTGCCGCCATGGGAATTGAGCGGGGCGACAGAGCGCGCCGAAACGAATGGGGACAGCGGGGGTTCCGCTTCTTCGATGCACCCGCGGTCATCATCCTGAGCATGGACCAGATGCTGGACAATACGACGTTCCGGCTGGACATGGGGTGCGTGATCCAGAATATCTGCACCGCAGCGATGGAATTCGGCCTCGGCACCTGCGTAGAGCATCAGGCGATCATGTATCAGGAGACGCTGCGCCGCAATCTCCATATCCCCGAAAACAAGCGCATCGTCTGCGGCATCGCCATCGGCTACCCTGACTGGGAGTTCCCCGCAAATCAGGTCATCAGCACCCGCGTACCGGTGGATGAGATCACCACATGGTGCGGTTTCTGAATTATTTTGCTTACTACCTCTTTTCTCTCCTTATTTCCCCGCACTGCGGATGATCTTCCATGACCCACGAGCAGGTCTCCTCATGATGAACATTTTTCCAAAACTGCAACCTTACAAATACGTTCCTACCTTACCATGACCTCTCAACATGTTAAACTGTGATTTTTCTGCCTGCCCGGGGTCCTGGAACATCTGCATGGACATTCGATGTTTCGAGTCCTGATCCGCAAACAATAAGAGAGGCGCCCCGTCGGGGCGCCTCTCTTATTGCATTTTACAGGATGCCGCGATCCGCCAGCTGGCAGCGCAGGTGCGCCGCGTCGCCGTGAAAGACAATACCGGCCATACCGGCATTTTCCGACGCCTCAATGTTGGCAGGGGAGTCGTCGATGAACAGGCAATCCTCCGGCTTCAGACCGAACTTCTGGAAAAACGCCTGATAGATGGCGTCCTCCGGCTTCAGCAGGCGGTAGTCCGCGGAGATAAACGTACCGCTGAAGTACTCGCTGCCGGGAATGTCGTGCCAGTAGGTGTGCTGGCGGGTGCTGGCGTTGCTCAGCAGGTACAGGTCGTAGCCGGCATTTTTCAGGTCACGGGCCACATCGGCCATACCCTCCACCGGCACGATGGGGTCGTTCCACCGCCGTACCAGATACTCCGCTGTACCGTGCAGGTGCCGGGGCAGGCGGGCCTGCATCCGCGCCAGCGCATCGTTGTCGGAGATGGTGCCGCGATCCATGCGCACCCATTCCACGGTGGTCAGCACCTCGCGGCGGATCAGGGCGGCATCCGCCTCGCTGAGCCGGAGCCGGTCGGTGAACAGACCAATGTTGAAGTTTACCAGCACTTGCCCCATGTCAAATACGATGTGTCGGATCATAGCTGCTCTCCGGGCTCCTCCACGGCGCTGTCGCCGCTGCGGCGGAATACGCCGGTCATGCGGTTCAGGATGCGTTTCCGACGGGCCTTGGCCTCCAGCCGCTCGCCCAGATCGCGGCCACCCACACCGTAGACCAGGTACAGGATGATGCCGGACACGATCATGATAAACACCGTGGACGCACAGCGCCGTCCGGAGGCGTTGACGTTGTAGCCGTACAGACCCTCCTCGGCGCACATGGACTGGATGACCATGGCGTAGCTGGTGCCGTAGGAACTGGCGAAGGTGGCGGACATGTCGTATTCCGTGAACAGGGCGTTGAAGTTCAGGGCAAATACCGCCAGCACGCTGGGCAGAATGATGGGCAGCTTCACCTTCAGGAACGTGCGCAGGCCACTGGCACCCATGTTGCGGGCGGCGTCCTCCAATTCCGTGTCGATGGAGTAGAACGCAGCCTTTATCATACGCAGCGAGAAGGGCAGCTTTACCACCGTATATGCCAGCACAATGAGCAATCGCACATTCTCCGCGTAGTACAGGTTCATGTTGCCCACATACCAGATGGCGTCGGAGTTGAAGTAGGTGCGGTAGGAGTAGCAGATCAGGATGGTGGGCAGCAGCCACGGGAACAGCAGGCAGTACTCCAGAACGATGCCGGACTTCTTGTTGCGGTTCTTGAAGATGTAGTTGCAGGCCACCACCACGATGAGGCAGGCCAGCGCTGCCGCGATAACGGACAGCAGGAAGCTCATCTTGATGCCGCCCAGGGTGGCCTCGTTGGCGAACAGGCCGGAGATGGAGCCCTTGCGCAGCTTGTAGGTGCCGCGGTTGGTCAGGTATTCATAGTCCTGGGTGCCAAAGTAGTTGATGAGGGTCCAGTTGCTGAGGTCCAGCTTCTTCATACGGATGGCTCCGTAGGTCTGGAAGGAGAAGATGATGATCATCACCACGGGGATCATGTAGATGATGAACAGCACGTAGGCGTAGATGTGGGCCAGCACGTTCCACACGGGATTGGTGATCTTCTGCTTTACCAGCTTGGCCTTGGTCTTGGACACCGACAGATAGTGGCCCTTCCGCTCGTAGGCGGACAGCACCGTCAGCAGTACGATGGTGAACATGGCAAGGATGATAGACAGCAGGGCGGCCCGAGCCTGGGGGAAGGACTCATCCGCCACGGAGGAGCCTGCCAGACGCACGATCTCGGGGTTGATGGAGTCGTAGCCCAGCAGAGTGGGGGCGGACATGGCGCAAAGGCCGGTGATGAACGTCATGACCGTCAGGGAGAACATGGTGGGCACCAGGGTGGGGAATACCACCTTCCACAGCACCTTGAAGGGCTTGGCGCCCATGTTGCGGGCAGCCTCCACAGTGTTGTAGTCGATGCCGCGGATGGCGTTGCGCAGGAACAGCGCGTGGTTGGACGTACACGCGAAGGTCATGGTGAACAGCACCGCGTTGAAACCGGAGAACCAGCTGCGGTTAAAGCCGGGGATGGCGTCAGCCAGCGCCGTGGTCAGGATGCCGTTGGGGTCGTACAGGAACAGGTAGCCGGTGACCAGCGCCACGCCGGAGTAGATCATGGTGGTCATATAGCCCAGGCGCAGGATGTTGGCGCCCTTGATGTCGAAATACTCCGTCAGCAGCACGATGGACACACCTACCACGTTGACGGTGATGACCAGGCAGATGGCCAGCTTCAGGGAGTTCCACACGTAGCGGCCCATGTTGCCGGCGAAGAAGAACCGGATGACAGCCCAGGGGTCCGTCTCACCGGCGGCGTTCTTGGTGGCGAAGATGCTGGTCAGCGTGTTCAGACACGGCACCAGCATAAAGCCGAAGAAAAAATAGGCGAACAGCACGATGCCGATGATCCGCACCACAAAGGCGGCATCGGGACGCCTGCGGGTCAGGGAGTTACTCATGGGCCGCCTCCTCGCTGGCCTCGTAGGCCATGACGTGGGAGGGATTGATGACCACGGATACCTTCTGCCCTGGCTCATAGATGTTGACGCCGTCGTTCTTCTCAATGACCTTCAGGGTCTGGCCCTCCACATTGATATAGTACTTGATATACAGGCCATAGTACTCGCGGCTCTCCACCACGCCATCCAGCGCCAGCTCGCCGTCGCGGGGCTGCACGTTGACGTGGAGCCGCTCCAGGCGGATATAGTTGTGCTTGGCGGTGTCCAGACCGGCGCCGCGGTCGTTGAGGTACTGCACCAGCGGCGTCTCCAGCCGGTTGATGTCGCCGATGAAGTTGCACACGAACTCGGTGGCGGAGTGGTTGTAGACCTCGTTGGGGGTGCCGATCTGCTCGATGACGCCCTTGTTGAACACGGCGATGCGGTCGGACAGGGTCAGGGCCTCCTCCTGGTCGTGGGTGACGTAGATGGTGGTGATGCCGAAGTCCTTCTGCATCTTCTTCAGCTCATTGCGCAGCTGGACGCGGAGCTTGGCGTCCAGGTTGGACAGCGGCTCGTCCATGCAGATGATGGCGGGGTTGGTCACCAGCGCGCGGGCGATGGCCACACGCTGCTGCTGGCCGCCGGACAGCTGGGACACGGCCTTCTGCAGCTGCTCATCGCTGAGATCCACCTTGCGGGCGATGTCCCGCACGCGCTGGTCGATCTCCGCGCGCTTCGCCTTCTTGACCTTCAGGCCGAAGGCGATGTTGTCGTAGACGGTCATGGTGGGGAACAGGGCATAGCTCTGGAACACGATGCCGATGTTGCGGTCCTCAATGGGGACGTGGGTGATGTCCTGTTCCTTGACTACCACAGTGCCCTCCGCCGGCTCGATGAAGCCGGTGATGGTGCGCAGGGTGGTGGTCTTGCCGCAGCCGGACGGACCCAGGAACGTGAAGAATTCGCCCTCCTTCACGTGGACATTGATGCCGTGCAGAGCGGTGAAGTTATCGAACTTCACCACAATATCATTCAAACGGATCATACACACAAAACTCCTTTGCTCTGTTTCTTACCTGCTCAGCGTGCCGGCCAGCATGGCTCGATATTCCTGCCGTTGTACCCTCTTGCTTCACAGCTGTAAAGGCGGAAAGCGGATTTTCCGCCCTTACAGCTGTGGCGAGCCGGATTCCGGCTCGCCACAGGAGTAGATACGGGATGCTTACTCGGCCGCGGCCTGGGTCAGAGTGGCCCAGTCCAGGTTGGCCCAGTCAGGCTCGGCAACAGCGGCGCTGCTGTCAGCCCAGTAGAAGCCCAGGTTGGTCAGGATGTTGGTCCACTCAGCGGAGTGAGCGGCCACATACTCGGCGTAGGTGGTGTCGCCGTCCACCTTGGACAGTGCGAAGTTCTTCAGGGTGTAGATGGCGGGCACGCCGTCGGGGTACAGGATGTCAGCGGCAGCGGTATTGCAGGGATAGGAGTCGAACTCCTCGCCCCAGGCCGCCTGGGTCTCGGCGGAGCCGAACCACTCGGCGAAGGCCTTGACAGCCTCGGTCTCCTCATCGGTGCGGCCTTCCTTATTCAGGATGCCGATGTACTCAGCGATGTAGTAGGTACCGTCATCGATCTCCACCAGATTCCAGTTCTCGGGGGTCATGGTGCCCTTCAGAGGATTCTCGGAGCTCTCGGCAGCGGCGTCGATCTTGCCGTACAGGGAGGAGGAGTAGAAGGTGGAGACAGCCACATCGCCCTTGTTCAGAGGATCGAAGCCGTACTTGTAGGTCTCATCGGAGGAGTACACGCCGTTGGCGCAGTAGTTCCACAGCGTCTTCCAGCCGTCGATGGAGATACCGCCGGCGGGGGAGGTGGGATCCACGAAGGAGTACAGCAGCGCGGAGTTGATGTTGGCGTTGGTGGTGCCGCCGACCTTGTTCTGACGATACCACTTATAGCCGCAGTTCACGATGTCGGACCAGTGCTGGAAGTGCAGGGCCTCGCCGTTGGTGCCCAGCTCATCGGTACGGTACAGCATCAGCACGTTCTGGATGACCAGACCGTAGGCAGCGCCGGGATAGGCATACTGACCCACCTGCTCGGCCCAGGTAGGAGTCCAGTCCACCAGGGACAGGTTCTCGTAGGTGCCGTTGACCACCTGGCTCCAGCGGGTCTCGTTCAGACCGAACAGGATGTCGCCGTCCTTGTTCTCGTTGGCAGCCTGGATGGCGGCGGTATCACCGGAGATGACGCTGTTGTCGTCAATGGACACGGTGAAGCCGGCGTCCTTGGCAGCGTTCACCAGCCAGGTGGTGCGCTCCGTGGAGTTGGAGTTGGAGTAGATGCGGATGGTATAACCGGAATAATCCTTGGCATCGGGGGTACCCTCACCGCCGTTATCGGCGGGGGCCTTGTCGCCGCAGGCCACCAGGCTCAGAGCCATGACCAGCGCCAGCAAGAGAGCAGCAAACTTTTTCATTCCTGATTTCTCCTTTTTAAGAAAGATCGGACAGCGCACAGCCTGCACCATCACACCATTATTATACCAGCGCGGAATTCACCGGCAAAACGGGTCATCTCTGCGATTATTGAGACGATTCTGTGCAAAGAAGCGGCACATGTCAAAACAAATTGCTCGTTTTTGTGCAATTTGCTAACGGCATCGGTCCTGATACTCCGATGGCGACATGCCGGTGAGCTTTTTGAACGTGCTGCCGAAATAGGCCACGTCGCGGTAGCCCACCATCTCCGCCACCTCGTACACCTTGTACCGGCAGTCCCGCAGCAGCTTGCGGGCCGTATGGATGCGGTACTGGGTGAGATAGCCCAGGGCTGTATAGTTGGTCTCCTTCTTGAACACATGGCTCAGATGCCCCTCGCTGATGCCGATGTGGCGGGCGATGGAGGCGATGTTGATATCCGTGTCGGCGTAGTGCTCGGCGATATAGTTCAGGGTCTGGAGCACGTACTTGCTCTTGTCACCCTTGGGCAGCAGCAGGGTGTCCTCCGCCGGCTGGGCGGCGCCCTCCTTCTCCCGCACACGTGCGATGGCGGACATCAGATCCTGATCGCGGAAGGGCTTGAGCAGGTAATCCGCCGCGCCGTAGCGCAGGGCGGCCCGGGCATAGTCGAACTCGTCGTAGGCGGTGAGGATGATGAAGTGGGCGGTGGACTCCTTCTCCCGCAGGCGGCGCATCATCTCGATGCCATCCATGCGGGGCATCCTCACGTCGGTGATGATGAGGTTGGGGTTGTACCGCTCCGCCGCGGCCAGACCCTCCTCGCCGTTGGCCGCCTCGCCTACCACCACGCAGTCCATGGAGGCCCAGTCCACGCCCAGCACGATGCCGCGGCGCACTACGGTCTCGTCGTCAACGATCAGTACCTTTAGCATGGCTGTCTCCTTTCATCATGGGCAGGCGCAGCGTCACGCGGCTGCCGGTATCGCCGGACTCGGCGGTGAGGCCGTACCCCTCGCCGTAGTACAGGCGGATGATGCGGTCCACATTGTTCAGTCCCAGATGGCCGCCGGGGATATCCTCGTGGCGGGCCAGCCGGTCCAGCACCTCCGGCGCGATGCCCCGCCCATTGTCGGATACCCGCAGCAGCAGGTCGCCGCCGTCCTCCTCGGCCCACAGCTTGATGTAGCCCTCCTCCAGATCGGCCACGCCGTGGATGATGGCGTTTTCCACCAGGGGCTGCAGCACCATCTTGGGCACGATACAGTGCTGGTACCGCTCGTCCACATCGATCTCACACACGAACCGATCCTCGAACCGGATCTCCTGAATGTTCAGATACTGCCGCACCAGCTCCAGCTCATCCTCCAGGGGGATCAGCTCGCTGCCGGAGATACCGGCCCGCAGCAGCGCCGCCAGATCCGTGGACATATCGGCGATCTGAGGGACGTGGTTGGCCACACCCAGCCATTTCATGCAGTCCAGCGTGTTGTAGAGGAAGTGGGGGTTCAGCTGGGCCTGCAGCATCCGCAGCTGCGTCTCCGTCAGCTCCCGCTGCCGCTGGACGGACCGCTCCAGATTCTGGCGGTACTCCTCGGTCATGCGGTTGAAGCTGGCGGCCAGACGCCCCAGCTCGTCGGGGCTGTCCAGATACAGCTGCACATTGTAGTCGCCCCGCTCCGCCTGCCGCATGGCGTCGTCCAGCGCGTTCACCGGCTGGGAGAGGTACCGGCTGAGCCACCACGCCGCCACGGCGCACAGCCCCAGACACAGGATACCCAGCGCCGCACCCACCAGATACAGCGACCGCAGCACCTGTCCCGTGTAGACGCGGGGCTGCTGGAGCAGCAGGGTGAAGCCCGCCGCGCCGTCGGCGGTGTAAAAGGCGCAGTCATCGCCCTCGTCGCCGGTGAGCTTCTGACCGGCCAGCAGTTGGCTGCGCAGCGCCGCCACCGTGCGGTCGGCCTGCACCGTGCGGGTGTAGTACACCGTGCGCCACGTGCCGTCCAGCACCAGCAGGTCGTCGGCGGGGGCCATCACGCCGTCAAAGAGCTGGGCAAAGCCGCTGCTCTCGATGCGGGCGGTGACGTAGCCCAGCAGCTCACCGCCGTAGCCGGTGACGGTCCGCGCCGCCATCAGGCCACGGCCGGTGCTGAGGAACACCGTGCCGCCATTGGTGCGGGCGGCGTACAGCCCGCCCCAGTCCGTGTCCGCCGGCGCGGCGGCCAAAGAGGTGTCGGTGCTGTATAAGCACGTGCCCTGGGCGTTGTAGATCTCCAGATCGGCATAGGACCGCACCGCTGCGGCACTGAGGTACAGGAACTGGTACAGCAGGCGGGAATCCGGCTCCGTGCGGCGCAGGACGCTGCGGGTGATGGTGCTGGTGGCCAGCGCCTCCAGCGTATCGCCGCACTGCCCGGCGGCCTCATCGAACCGCTGGGACAGCGTGTCCAGCGCCGCTCTGGCCTGACGGGCCTGGGTGTGCTCCGCGCGGGCCACGATGACCTGCATCATCACCACGTCGCACAGCAGCAGCGGCACCAGCGTCACCACCAGGATGGTGGCGAACACGCGGTTGCGGAAGGAGCGGCGTATCCAATTCTTCAGCTTCATGGCGTCTCCTCCGCCGTCAGGCTGCTCCAGATGTCCAGCGTCTCCGCCTGATGGGCCCCTGCGGCGTAGGGATCGTAGGCCAGCGCGTGGGGCAGGGAGGCGTCGCCTGGGGGAGTGAACACCGTCCGGCGGTACTGCCGGGTCAGGCGCTCCTGCACTTCGCCGCTGAGCAGGAAGTCGATGAAGGCGCGGGCGTTGTCCTCGTGGGCGCAGTCCGCTATGATGGCGGCGCAGTCCGGCTGCACCACCGCCCCCTCGCGGGGATAGATCACCGTGACGCTGAGCCCTGACGCCGCGGCCTGCATGGCCAGATCTTCAGTGGTGACGCCCACGTAGCAGCGTCCGTCGGCCACGGCGGTGACCACGTCCTCCGCCGTGGGCAGCACATCGCCTACGCAGTGGACGAAATCTGCCAGCACCTGCTCCGCTTCGCCGTCCAGCGCCTGCGTCATGGCCTCCAGCGCCGTGCAGCCGGTGGCGGATACCGTGGGATCGGGACAGGCAATGCGCCCCCGCCACGCCGAGGATGTCAGGCTGCTCCAGCTGTCCGGCACATTCCGCTGCACCAGCTGGTCGTTGTAGATGAGCACCACCGGCAGCAGGGAGAAGGGCGTCCACCGGTCCTCGCTGTCGCGGTAGGCGTCGGGGATGTCCGCCGCCGCTTCCGGCGCGTAGGGCGCGAAGAGCTCACCGCAGGCGGAAAGACAGTCCGGCGTGACGCCCAGCAGCAGGTCGCAGCGCTGACCGGCGGCGATCTGCTCCAGCAGCGGCAGGGCGTCGTCGGCGGTGTGTACCTCCACCCAGATGCCGGTGCGCCGCTCAAACTCCCGCACCGCGTCGTCGTAGACGGCGGCGCTGCGCGCGGTGAAGATGACCAGCCGGTCCGCGTCCTCCGGCGCCGCGGCGTCCCGGTTCCCGCCGCAGCCGCACAGCAGGAGCAATATCAGCAATAGGGGGAAGATGCGCCGCATGGCCCGCCCTCCGTTCATACCATTATAATATATGCCTGTATTTTACAATCCGGCGGGCAAAATAGCAAGCGGCAGGCGAAAAAAAGAGGACGCTGCCGTCATTTGGCGCACAGCGGAAAATTTCGACAAACACGGCGTTGCAAATCATCATCTGCTGTGGTATAGTAAACAATGAATATGCATCCCTATATCCGGCGCATGGCGAGGATACAGGCAGAGAGGGGCGTTTTTCCGGACCATGAACAACGAAGAACACTACACAGAGATCGACCTGACAGCACTGCTGAAGGCGCTCTGGCGGCATATCTGGCTGATCGCGGCGTCCGTGATCGTCATCGGTGCGATGGCTTTTTCCTACGCCCGCTTTTTCGTCACGCCCATGTACACGGCCAGTGCGCTGATGTACGTCAACAATAATTCCCTGTCGGTGGGCAGCACCAAGGTGAGCCTGAGCGCCGGCGACCTGTCCGCCGCCAAGAGCCTGGTGAACACCTATGTGGTCATCCTGAACGCGCGGACCACGATGAACGAGGTGATTCGCGAGGCCGGTGTGGACTATACCTACACGGATATGCAGGGGATGATCTCCGCCGGCGCCGTGAACTCCACGGAGGTGGTGCAGATCGATGTCACCATGCCCGACCCGCAGGAGGCGGCGCTGGTGGCCAACTCCGTCACCAAGGTGCTGCCGGAGCGTATCGCCGCCATCATGGACGGCTCCTCCGCCCGCGTGGTGGACACCGCCGTAGTCCCGTCCACACGCTCCTCCCCCAGCTACACCAGCTATACGGCGCGGGGCATGCTGCTGGGACTGGTGCTGAGCTGCGCCTGTGTGGCGCTGCGCCAGCTGCTGGACGATCGGGTGCAGGACGAGGACTACCTGATCCAGAACTATCCCGACATCCCCGTTCTGGCGGTGATACCCGACCTGAACCAGACGAAGCATAGCTCCTATGGCTATTATGAGGGCTATGGCAGCGCATCGGCCTGCGGTGGAAAGGAGGCGGCGCGATGAGCCTGGACAAGCAGAGGGGCGCGCGGGACGCGGGCAAGCGTGAAGCCGCCCAGACCGAGCAGCCCATCATCGGCGAATACCTGAGCTTTGCCGCTACCGAGGCGTATAAGCTGCTGCGCACCAACCTGATGTTCGCCCTGCCGGATCAGGGCAAGTGCCGCGTGGTGGGCGTCACCAGCGCCCTGCGCAACGAGGGCAAGAGCACGCTGGCCATCAACCTGGCCTATACCGTGGCACAGGCGGGCTACCGCGTGCTGCTGATCGATGGCGATATGCGCCTGCCTACGCTGGCCAAGCGGCTCAACATACCCAAGCGGCCCGGCCTTTCCAATCTGCTGGCGGGTCTGTGTACCGTGCAGGACGCGGTGCAGACCAGCGACCTGATGGACAACCTGAAGGCCATCGCCGCCGGCGACATCCCGCCCAACCCCTCTGAGCTGCTGGCCTCCGCACGGATGGAGACGCTGCTGCGGGAGCTGGGCGCCGACTACGACTTCATCCTTCTGGATCTGCCGCCGGTGACTGCCGTGACGGACGGTCTGGTGATCTCCAAGCTGGTGGACGGCATGATCGTGGTGGTCTGCCGCGGCTACTGCGAGAAGAAGCTGCTGGAGGCGGCGCTGCGGAACATGAAATACCTGAACATCAAGATCTTGGGCTTCGTCATGACCCGCGGCAGCGTGGACAAATCCGGCTATGGCAAGCGGTACGGCAAGTATAAAAAAGGCTACGGCGGCTATTACAGCTACGGCGCGCCGCCTGCCGGCGACCGGAAGCCCTCCGAGCCGAGGAAGTCCGCCGACGGCAAGAAATCGTCATGATCGACCTGCACAGTCACATCCTGCCTCGAATGGACGACGGCAGCCGCAGCACGGAGGAGAGCCTTCAAATGCTGACCGCGCTGGCGGCGCAGGGTGTCACCGATGTGGCGGCCACGCCCCACTTCTACGCATCGGAGAACGGGCCGGACCGCTTTCTGGCCCGCCGCGCCCGGTCGTGGCAGCAGCTGCGGCCACATCTGGCGGCGTCGCTGCCCCGGGTACATCTGGGGACGGAGGTCCTGTTCTTCGAGGGCATCGCCGCTTTCGACGGCCTGCCCCGCCTGTGCCTTTCCGGCACGGACGTCCTGCTGCTGGAGATGCCGTTCCGGCCTTGGAGCCAGCGGATGCTGGACGAGCTGCTGGAGCTGGCGGACCGCCCCGATGTCACGGTGCTGCTGGCCCACATGGAGCGCTACCTGCCCTATGTGGCGGAGCCGGACTGGCGGCGCATGGCCCGGAGTGGCCTGTATATCCAATCCAACGCCGACTTTTTCTGCGGGTTTTCCACCCGCCGCAAGGCCCTTCGCCTGTTGTCGGAGGGCCGGATACACGTGCTGGGTACGGACTGCCACAACATGGAGCGGCGCGCGCCCCGCATGGACGAAGCGGTGCGCGTCATCGCCAGGGCCCTTGGCGATGACACGGTGCAGCGTCTGGAGGAGCAGGCCCGCCGCCTGTTGAAGAAGGGGGGAGCTGCGTGAAAAAGAAGCTGGCCCTGATCGGCGGAGCGTTGGCGGTGTGCATCGCCGCCTACCTGCTGTGGACCTACCAGCCCTGGCGCACCGAGCCGGAGGAGCCGCCTGTACCGGATGCCCCTGTGGAGGACACGGCGGAGCCGGAGCCTGCCTACGTCAGTCCCATCGACTTTGCGAGCCTGCAGGAGCGCTGCCCCGACATCTACGCCTGGCTGGAGATACCGGACACGGACATCAGCTATCCGGTGGCCCAGAACGCGGACGATACATGGTATCTCACCCGCGACATCGACGGCAACTACTCCAGTGACGGCACCTTGTTTACCGAGAGCGCCTATAACGGCGCGGATCTGACCGACCCCGCCACGGTGATTTACGGCCACCGCATGAACAGCGGCGCCATGTTCGGCACGCTGCAAAAGACCTACTCCGACCCCGAGAGCTTCGAGGCCCATCGGGAGATCGTGCTCTACCTGCCGGATCAGGAGATACACGCCACGGTGTTCGCGGCGGTGCCCTACGACAACCGGCACATCCTGTATAACTACGACTTTGACGACCAGCGCATGACCCGCCTGTTCCTCAACAGCGTGCGTCTGGTCCGTGACCTTGGCGCCAACCTGGATGAGGATGCCTTCCCGCAGGAGGGGGACCGGATGGTGATCCTGTCCACCTGCCAGAAGGGCAACCGCCAGATGCGGTATCTGGTGCTGGCAAAATGGACGCCGTCCTGACGGAAAACTGTTTACCTAAAGCGATGCTTTTTTGCAATAACCTGAGATTTATCACGAAAGTGAGAAAGGGGAACCCAAAATGAAGAAGTTTGCAACCATGCTCCTGGCTCTGCTGCTGACGGCCGCGCTGACCGTGCCCGCCATGGCCACGTTTACGCCCAGCTCGGAGAACAAGGACGCGCCGGAGATCATCTCCGCTACCTTCGAGGACGGCACCGATGCCAAGGGCTACCTGATCGTGACGCCGTACAGCAAGAGAAATTCGGCGGATCCCTCCATCAAGGAATCTCTGGAGCGGGCCTATGAGGACGTGAAGAACGCCTCCACACTGGATAAGCTGAACAGCGATGTCAACACGCTGCTGAAGAACTATCCCCACGTGAAGGCAGAGGATCTGGTGGCCTCCGACCTGTTCGACCTGAGCTACGTGGAGAACGGACAGCTGGCCCCGCTGCCCCAGCGCGTCACCGTCACCTTCCGGCTGACCGTGCCGGTGGAGGACCTGCTGTTCGTCATGACCCGCGACGCTGAGGGCAACTGGCATCTGCTGAACATGACCGCCGGCCTTGTCACCAAGGTCAGCAAGAACCAGGTCACCGTCACCTTTGACAGTACCGGCCCCGTGCTGTTCATCATCAACACCGCCTCCATGCCCGCGGACAAGGACGGCCCCAAGTCCCCTCAGACCGGTGAGATCTCCCCTGCGTGGGTGATCGCCGGCATGACCGTCGTGGCCGCCTGCGCCGCCGCTTATGTGGTGCGCAGAGGGAAGACCGCCTGACGGCAGGCGCAGATCACGCGTGTGAGAGAACAAACGAAAAAGCGGCCCGTTCGGGCCATCGCGGCGGTGGCGGCCATGTTGGCTGCCGCCGCAGCGGTGCTTCTGCTGCTGCACCGGTGGGAGAACCGCCCCACCGCCCAGACGGAGGACGACCCCTACGCCGGGGAGGACGAGTCCCTGACCTACTACAACGGCGGCTGGTATGCCCGCCGCGATGTGGAGACGGTGCTGGTGATGGGCGTGGACAAGTACGCCGCCCAGACCTCCGGAGACAACTATAACCAGCAGCAGCAGGCGGACTTCCTGCTGCTGCTGGTGGTGGACCGCACCGCCGGCATCTGCCGCGTCCTGCCCCTGAACCGTGACACCATGACGGAGATCACGGCCCTGGGTCTGGCCGGTGAGCAGGTGGGCACCTTCAACGGCCAACTGGCCCTGTCCCACACCTACGGCTCCGGCGGACTGGACAGCGCCCGCAACACGGGCCGCGCCGTGTCGTCCCTGCTGTACGGCGTGGACATCGACCATGTGATGGCCTTCACCATGGACGCCGTGCCCGTGATCAACGACGCGGTGGGCGGCGTGACGGTGCTGGTGGAGGACGATTTCTCCGCCGTCACGGACCAGCTGCCCATGGGGCAGGAGGTCACGCTCCACGGTGACCTGGCCCTGACCTTTGTGCAGAGCCGCGGCGACATGGGCGGAGAAAAGACCAACATCAACCGCATGTCGCGGCAGGCCGCCTATCTGCGGGGTCTGTATACCCGGCTGCAAAGCGCGGCACAGGACGAGGGCTTCCTGACGCAGCTGCTGCTGGAGCTGTCGTCCTACCTGACCACCGACTGTACCGCCAACCAGCTCAACGACCTGTATCGAACGGTGTCGCAGGACCGGCTGGAGGTGCTGGACCCGCCCGCCGGTGAGACAGAAGTGGGAGATGAGGGCTATATGGAATTCCACGTGGACGAGGCCGCTCTGCGCCAGACGGTGATCGACCTGTTCTACGAGCCGCGCCAGATGTCGTAACACGGCGGGAGGTGTGCCTTGCGTGGGAAAAAGATAAGCACCGCCCTGCTGCTTCTGGCCGTTCTGGCTGCCCTGACCTTCATCTGGGGCAACTCGCTGGACTCCGCCGTAGAGTCTGCCGCCAAAAGCGGCCGCGTAGGGGAGCTGCTCCGGCCCCTGCTGGAACTGGTGGTGGGACAGGGAGGCGTCACGGACCATCTGGTTCGAAAGCTGGCCCACTTCACGGAGTACGCCGTGCTGGGTGCGCTGCTGCTGTTGCTGACGGCGGTGGGCTTCCGCGTCCGCCTGCAAACGGTGGTGAACTGCCTGTTTTTCCTGATGGCGGCGGCCCTGACGGACGAGACCATCCAGATATTTACAGGCCGCGGCCCCCAGATACAGGACGTATGGCTGGACTTTGCCGGCGGCTTCACCGGCCTGCTGGTCATGCTGGCGCTGTGGGCGCTGCTGCGGAGAGCGTTCCGCTCCCGCAGACGTGTGGATGTCTGAGCTATCCATAAAAACAGGGATGTCCCGCGAGGGACATCCCTGTTTTTTACTGTTTGCGCCGCATCAGCGGCAGTTTTTCAGAATTTCACATACCAGCTGATACATCCGCTCCACGGAGGCTACGCCCAGCCGCTCCCGCGGGGAGTGGATGTCCAGCAGCTCGGGACCGAAGGACACGGCGTCCAGCCCGGGCATCTTCCCGGCCAGCAGGCCGCACTCCAGACCGGCGTGGATAGCCAGCGCCACACCATCCTTGCCAGTGACGCGCTTGTAGGCGGCCATCACCGTGTCCCGCAGCGGAGACTGGCGGGCGTACTGCCATGCGGGGTAGTCGCCGCGGGTGGAGACAGTGCCGCCGGCAAAGGTGACGATGGCCCGCACCTTCTGGAGCAGCATCTCCTTCTCCGATGCCACGGAGGACCGGATGGACAGGGAGAAGCGGAGTCCGTCGTCCTCGGCGGTGATGACACCCAGATTCTGGGAGGTTTGCACAAGGCCGGGGAAGTCGGGGCTCATGACCTGCACGCCCTGGGGCATCACCAGCAGTGCATGAAGCATACGGGCCGACGCATCGGCATCGTAGGCCGCAGTGCCGGAAACCGCTGCGCAGGAAAGGGTCACGCCGCCGTCGGCGACGGAAAGCTCATTCTTCATGATGCGGTCAAATTTCCGCACAAAACTGGTAAATTCTTCCTCTTTTCCAGCGGGCACGGCCACCACTGCGTCGCAGCGGGGGCAGATGACGTTGTCAAACTGGCCGCCCCGCAGGTCCGCGATGCGCAGCGCGCCCACCTGCTCCATGGCGCCGTACAGCGCACGCCCCATGAGCTGGACGGCGTTGCCGCGGCCCTTGTCGATCTCCGCGCCGGAGTGGCCGCCCTGCAGGCCGGACAGGCTCACGGAAAAGCAGCTCTCGCCGCCCAGCGCCTGCCGCGCCGCCGGCAGGAAGCAGTCGGCCCGCAGGCCGCCGGCGCAGGCCACGGTAAACACACCCTCCTCCTCGGAGTCCAGGTTCAGCAGCAGGCGGCCCTTCAGATCGGAGCAGTCCAGCGCCGCAGCGCCGTCCATGCCGGTCTCCTCGTCGATGGTGAACACCACCTCCAGCGGGGGATGGGGCAGGGAATCATCGGCCAGAATGGCCAGCGCCGTGGCCACGGCGATACAGTCGTCGCCGCCCAGCGAGGTCTTATCGGCCCAGACGTAGGTTCCGTCGGTCCGCAGATCCAGCCCTTCACGGCTCATGTCCTTGGTGCAGTCCTCCGTCTGGGCGCACACCATGTCCATGTGGCCCTGCAGGATGACGGGAGCGGCGTTCTCATAGCCCGCCGACGCATCCTTCCAGATAATGAGATTGTTGCAATCCTCCTGACGGTATTTCAGCCCCAGCTCCCGGGCAAAGGATGCGCACAGGTCGCTGATGAGCTTGGTGTTGCCGCTGCCATGGGGCACGGCACACAGCTTTTCAAAGTAGTCGAAAACCGGCTTCGGTTCCAGATGAGACAAAACGCCCATAGGTCAAAACTCCTTTCAAAATCAGGCTCAGCGCGTCAGGGGCGCGGTGGCTTCAGCCAGCCACGCCTGCTCCTCCGCGTCCAACAGGGGGGACACCGTGGCGTACACCTGCCGGTGGTAGTCGTTGAGCTGGGCCAGCTCCCCCTCCGTCAGCAGGGACACATCGATGGCGTCGCGGTCGAAGGGAACCATGGTCAGCGGCTCCAGATACATGAACTGGCCAAACTCCGTCTTATCGCCGGTGCGAACCAGCACCAGATTCTCATGGCGGATGCCGAACTTGCCGGCCTCGTAGTACCCGGGCTCGTTGGAGATGACCATGCCCTCCTCCAGTGGGTAGCGGCGGCCGTCCAGACTGTGCCAGCGGAAGCTCTGGGGCCCTTCGTGGACGCTGAGGATATAGCCCACGCCGTGGCCGGTGCCGTGGTTGTAGTCCAGGCCCTGCTCCCACAGGGGCATGCGGGCCAGCACGTCCAGATTCTCACCCGTAGCGCCGTGGGGGAAGCGGGCGGCGGACAGGGCCAGATGACCCTTCAGCACCAGCGTGAACATCCGCTTTTCCTCATCGGTGACGGGGCCCAGCGCGATGGTGCGGGTCACGTCGGTGGTGCCCTGGCGGTAATGTGCGCCGGAGTCCAGCAGAAGCAGGCCCTCCGCGTGCAGGGGTACGTCGGTCTCCGGCGTGGGATCGTAGTGGACGATGGCACCGTGGGGGCCGTAGCCCGCGATGGTGTCGAAGCTCAGGTCCAGGAAGTCCGGCTGCTGGGCGCGGAAGGCGGCCAGCTTAGCGGCGGCGGACAGCTCGGTAATGGGCTCCTTGCCCACATGGGTCTTGATCCAGTGCAGGAACCGGCACAGGGCCGCGCCATCCTTGACATGGGCGGCACGGAAGTTGTCCACCTCCTCTCTGGTTTTGCAGGCCTTCATGAGAATGGCGGGGCTGGGCTGATCCAGCACCTCTGCCTGGGACAGGCTCTCCATGATGCGGTAGTTGGCGGTGGCGCTGTCGGCCATGACCCGCGTACCGGCGGGCAGGGCGCGGAGTATATCATAGATGTCGCCGTAGGGCCGCATGGCCACGCCGTCGGCGGCCAGCTTTACGCCGATGTCCGCGCTGACAGCCTGGGGCTGGATGCACAGCTGGGCGTCCTCCCGCCCGATCAGCAGGAAGGACAGGAACACCGGCGTGCAGGCCACGTCCCCGCCCCGCAGGTTCAGGGTCCACGCGATCTCCGTCAGGCTGGTGAGCAGCAGGTACGCAGCGTCGCTTTCCGCCATCTTTTCCCGCAGCTTCGCCAGCTTCTCACTGCGGGTCAGACCGCAGCCGGTCAGCTCCCACACAGGCTTGTCGGACAGAGCGGGGCGATCCGGCCACATACCGTCTACCAGATCCTGCTCACCGGTGAGGCGGACGTGCTTGGCAGCCAGCACCTTTTCCAGCGTGCGGGCAAAGCTGCTGGAGACGGTGCGGCCATCAAAGCCCAGTGCGCCGCCCTCCGGCAGCTGCTCCGCCAGAAACGCGGGGATGGTGGGCACGTTGGGCTGGCCCATGCGCATCAGCTCAATGCCGCTGCCCGCCAGCTGATCCGCCGCCTGCAGGAAGTAGCGGCCGTCGGTCCACAGGGCCGCGCGGTCCGGCAGCACCACCAGCGTACCGGCGGAGCCGGTGAAGCCGGACAGATAGGCCCGCGCCTTGAAGTAGTCGCCCACATATTCCGAGCCGTGGAAGTCGTCTGTGACCACCACATAGCCGTCCATGCCGCGCTGGGCCATGCTCCGGCGCAGCTGCGCCAGACGTTCCGTTATGACCATAGTAAGAGTTACCGCCTTTCCCGACGGCTGACGCCGCCGTTTGTCTTTGAGATACATACAGGATTATATCACAGGGCGATAAAAAAGTGTACCCCTATTTCCATACCACAAAACCGTGGTTGCCCTTATCAGCGGATGACGTTGTATAAGCCGGCCTCCGGCGGCGTATAATAAGGCGATACTGTAAGGAGGAACGCGCGATGAGGCAGAGAGGACAGAAATGGCGCACATGGGAGATGGCGGGGCTGTTTGCCGCGCTGCTGCTGGGCAACACGCTGCACTTCGTCTACGACTGGACGGGGCAGGCCCGCTGGGCCGCGTATCTGGCTGCCACCAACGAATCCACGTGGGAGCATATGAAGCTGCTGGCGGTGCCGTGGGTCCTGTGGACCATCGCGGAGTGCATCGGCCTGCGCAGCCTGCGTCCGGCGGGGCCGCGGGCTGCGGGATTGCTGGCGGGGCTTACGGCCATCCCCCTGCTGTTTTACGGCTACGTGGGCGTCATCGGCTTTCACGTGGCGGTGGTGGATGTGCTGATCTTTCAGGCGGCGGTGCTGCTGAGCTTCTGGGTCAGTACAGCTCTCCAGAAGCGGGGGACGCTGACCGCACCGGCGTGGCAGGCGGCGGGAGTGCTGGTGCTGGCAGCGGTGTCCGCCGCCTTCGTGGTGTGGACCGTATCGCCTCCGGAGCTGCCGGTGTTCACCGACCCCACCAACGGGACGTGGGGCATCCCATCATAAACGTGCGCAAGAGCCGCCGCTCGGCGGCTCTTTTTCTTGACCGTGGGGGCCGGATGGTCTATAATGAGACCACGAAACAACCATGATCGACCAAGGACTGGAGGCGACAGGATTGAAAACAAAGACCATCGTCCACAAATCGGCCGCGCCCATCTACGCCGCGGCGGTGACGTGGGTGTTGTACGCACTGCTGTTCCCCCTGTATCAGGTGGGACATTTCCTATTGGCTGCGGCGGCGGCTGCCGTGGTGGCACTGATCGCCCGCATCTTCTGCAAGGACGTGACGGAGGAGGTGGAGATCCCCGAGGAACCGGTGACCACCGGCAATCCCGAGCTGGATAAGATGATCGCCGACGGCAACGGGGCCATTCAGGCCATGCGCGCCCTGAACGACAGCATTCAGGACGAGACCATCTCCGCCCAGATCGACCGGCTGGAGGAGGTCAGCAGCCGCATCTTCCAGTACGTGAAGGACAATCCCGCCAAGCTGCCCCAGATCCGGAAGTTCATGTCCTACTACCTGCCCACCACCATCAAGCTGCTGACGGCCTACGACCAGATGAGCCGCCAGGGCGTCAGCGGTGAGAACATCACCGGTACCATGGAGAAGGTGGAGGGCATGATGTCCAGCATCGTTCAGGCCTTTGAAAAGCAGCTGGACAGCCTGTTCGGCGACGAGGCCATGGATATCTCCACGGACATCACCGTGCTGGAGAACATGATGGTGCGGGAGGGGCTGGCCGCCGACGACCTGCACAGGACCGCCCAGAGCGAGCCTCAGACCCAGCCGCCGCAGGGCGCCGATGGCGGTATTACGCTGGAGCTGTAAGCAAGAGAGAAAACACATTTTATCATACAGAAAGGAACTGAGAACATGACCGACAATATGACACCTGAGCTGACCCTGACCCCCGACACCGATGCCGCCGCCGCAGTGGCCGTGCCCGAGCTGACCCTGACCCCCAACGCACCCGAGATCCCCCAGGAGGAGGAAAAGAAGATCGAGCCGGTGGCCATGGACGAGAGCCTCCTCACCGAGGAGGAGCGCGTGGCGGTGGACGCCTTCTCCAAGAAGATCGACATCCGCGACACCAACCAGGTGCTGCAGTACGGCGCCGCCGCCCAGAAGAGCGTGGCGTCCTTCTCCGAGAACGCCCTGAACAACGTGCGCAACAAGGATATGGGCGAGATCGGCGATGATCTGAGCCGCCTTGTGGTGGAGCTGAAGGGCTTCGGCGAGGACGAGGAGAAGAAGGGGTTGAAGGGCCTCTTCAAGAAGGCGGGCAACAAGCTGGAGATCATGAAGGCCCAGTACAGCAAGGTAGAGGCCAACGTGGACAAGATCGCCCAGAATCTGGAGAACCATCAGATCACGCTGCTGAAGGACGTGGCCATGTTCGACCAGATGTATGAGCTGAACCTGAAGTACTACAAGGAACTGACCATGTACATCCTGGCCGGTAAGAAGCGTCTGGCGGAGGTCCGCGCCACTGAGGTGGAGGAGCTGCGCAAGAAAGCGGAGCAGACCGGCCTTGCCGAGGACGCCCAGGCCTACAACGATCTGGTGAGCCTGTGCGACCGGTTCGAGAAGAAGCTCCATGATCTGGAGCTGACCCGCATGGTCTCCATCCAGATGGGTCCCCAGACCCGCCTGCTGCAGAACAACGACACCCAGATGATCGAGAAGATCCAGTCCTCTCTGGTGAACACCATCCCCCTGTGGAAGAGCCAGATGGTGCTGGCACTGGGCCTGGAGCACAGCCGGCAGGCCACCGCTGCCCAGAACGCGGTGACGGAGATGACCAACCAGCTGCTGAAGAAGAACGCCGACACCCTGAAGATGGGCACCATTGCCACCGCCAAGGAGGCCGAGCGCTCCATCGTGGACATCGAGACGCTGCAGCACACCAACCAGCAGCTGATCTCCACTCTGGACGAGGTGGCCCGTATCCAGAAGGAGGGCGCCGCCAAGCGCAAGGAGGCGGAGGTCGAGCTGGGTAGGATCGAAGGCGAGCTGAAGCAGAAGCTGCTGGAGCTGCGGAGCTGAGAAACGAAACCATCTCCTTTGGAAAGGGGAGCGCATATGAAATTTTTTGAAAAGCGCGGCATCGCCTTTGCCGCACTGGTGCTGGCCATCGCCGCCGCCGTGTTTATCGGCCAGAGCCGCAAGGCCGGCTACATCGAAAAACAGCCGTCGGAGTTGCCGCAGGTAGAATATCACCAGTGGATCTGCGACGATGCGGGCATGCTGACCGACACCACAAAGGATGCCATCCGACAGTACAACAGTGCGTGGGACAGCAAGTATTATGCCATCGTGGCCGTGGCCACGGTGGACAGCCTCACCGGCTGGACGCCGGAGGAGGCCGCCCTGCAGCTGGGCGCCGATTGGGGCCTTGGCGCCAACGACATGCTGCTGATGATGGTGCGGAACGACGATTACTATGTGGCCTGCGGCGACAATGTGCTGTGGGTGCTGAGCAATTACGACACCATGCAGGCCAAGCTGAAGCAGGCCATCGAGTCCGCCTATTACAGCGGTGACTTCGACGCTGCGGCGCTGGCGTTCTACCACCAGGCCGACGTGTTCTACGGACAGGCCCAGTTGGGCAGTACGTCGGCAGACACCGTTTGGACGGAACCTACCCAGCCTGGCGGTGTCGACGTGCTGGGCGTTATCCTGCTGATCGTCGCCATTTTTGTGGTGTGGATGCTGCTGGACGCCGTGCGCTATCGCCGCTACCGCCGCCGGTACGTCACCGGCGCGCCGGTGGGCGTGGTACGGCCTATGTATTATCCCATCTTCTGGGGACGGCCCCGCCGCCCCCGTCCGCCCCGTGGACACCGGCCCCCACCGCCTCCTCCCATGGGCGGCGGCCCCCGTCCCTCCGGCGGATACAGACCCTCCGGCGGTCCTCGCCCATTTGGCGGACCCGGTGCCCCACGGCCCGGTGCGCCGCGACCCAATAACCGCCCCGCCGGCGGCCCCCGGCCCGGTGCGCCCAGACCCGGCAGCTCTCGTCCCAGCGCTCCTCGTCCCAGCAGCCGTCCCTCCGGCGGCAGCAGCAGGCCCTCCGGTGGTTTCGGCGGCGGCAGCCGCGGCGGTGGTTTCGGTGGCGGCGGCTTCGGTGGGAGCCGCAGCGGCGGCAGTCGCGGCGGAAGCCGTGGCGGCGGCTTTGGCAAAGGCGGCTTCGGCGGCGGCAGACGCTGAGAAAACCCATTTTATCGCAAAAAACAGGACCTCCCAAGAGGTCCTGTTTTTTCAGTTCTCCATGTTTTTGCCCAGAAAAGCGGCCACGGTCTGGGCCAGCTTGCACTCGGTATCACCGGCCAGACGGCCCTGATCGGTGACGAACAGCACCGCACCCAGCACATCGCCCTCGCAGAGGACGGGGGCGGCCACGGCGGCGGTAAAATTGGCGTTGTCCTGACACACCGGCGGCATGGCGCCCATTCCACCGAAATGATAGACGCTGCGCTCGGTCATGAGCTTTTCCAGCTGGTCGGAGACGGGCTTGCCCAGCAGCTCCCGCTTTCCGGCGCCTGCCACGGCGATGACCGCGTCGCGGTCGGTAACAGCAGCGGTGAAGTCAGTGCTGCGGCTCAACGTGTCGCAGAACTGCGCGGCGAAATCCTCCAGTCCGCCGATGAGGGAGTATTTTTTGAAGATGACCTCGCCGTCCCGTGTGGTGTAGATCTCCAACGGGTCGCCCTCGCGGATACGCATGGTGCGGCGGATCTCCTTGGGGATGACAACGCGTCCCAGATCGTCGATCCGGCGCACGATCCCTGTTGCTTTCATCTATAATTTCCTCCAGTCAAAGCAAAATTTACAAAGGTAGTATCCGCGCGGCACCAAGTGAATATGCACATCCGCCGCGCCGCCATTTTTTACCGCCCACCATGGAAAAAGCGAAAACTGTGGCATTTATCACTGAAAAAAATCCAGCAAAATGCATATACTATCCGCAAGAAACCATAAGGCTGAGAGGAGAGTACGACCATGAAACAGACGAAATACGCAGGTACTCAGACCGAGAAAAATCTGCTGGCGGCCTTTGCCGGCGAATCCGAGGCCCGCAACAAATACACTTTCTTCGCCTCCAAGGCCAGGAAGGAGGGCTACGAGCAGATCGCGGCCCTGTTCCTCAAGACGGCGGAGAACGAGAAGGAGCACGCCAAGCTCTGGTTCAAGGAGCTGGAGGGCATCGGCGACACCGCCGAGAATCTGCAGGCTGCCGCCGAGGGCGAGAACTACGAATGGACGGACATGTACGAGGACTTCGCCAAGACCGCCGAGGCCGAAGGCTTTACCGAGCTGGCCCACCGCTTCCGTCTGGTGGCCGCCATCGAGAAGCACCACGAGGAGCGCTACCGCGCCCTGCTGCACAATGTGGAGATGGCGGAGGTGTTTGCCAAGAGTGAGGTGAAGGTGTGGGAGTGTCGGAACTGCGGCCACATCGTCATCGGCACCAGCGCACCGGAGGTGTGTCCCACCTGCAACCACCCCCGGAGCTACTTCGAGGTCCGCGAGGAAAACTATTGAGCGTAAAAAAGAGACGCCCGGGAGGGCGTCTCTTTTTATGCACATTACACCTGCGTCAGCGCCCGGGCCTTCCGGATGCTGTACGCACCCTCAATGGCTACCAGCAGTACCCAACCCGCGGCCACCGCCGCGCAGATGCCGTAGATGCCCCACACGGGGATCAGCAGGTAGGACAACACCACCCGCAGCAGCACCTGCAAAAGCGATGCCACCATGGTCAGCCGCAGCTGCCCCAGCCCGCGGAAGAAGCCCTGGATGACCTCTCCCAGATAGGCGAACACGTACAGATACGCCATGGTCCCCGTGTACTTCGCCCCTGCGGCGATGACCTGCGGGTTGTGGGAGAAGATGCCCACGATGCGCTCCGGCAGCAGGAAGCACACTGTGGCCAGCACGGCAATGAGCGCCAGCTCCGCGCAGATACTGACCCGATAGAACCGGCGGGCCCGGGCCTTGTCGCCGTGCCCCAGATTCTGGGACAGGCACACCACCATGGCGGCGCTGATGCCCTGGGAGAAGCAGAACAGGAACTGCTCCGTGCGCAGCGACATGTTATAGCCCGTGACGGTGCTGGTGCCCAGCGGCGTCAGCATACCCTGCACCAGCAGCCGTCCGATGCACACCACAGCTTGCTGCAGCGCCGCCGCCCAGGCGTAGGACAGTACCATGCCGCCGGTCTGGCGGTGGAAGCGCAGGTCGCCGCGCCGCAGTACCAGCGGCGGGCAGCGCCGCTGGGCGTACACGATGCAGGCCGCCGCGGAGATGGCCTGGCACAGCACCGTGGACAGCGCCACGCCCCGTATGCCCCAGCTCAGCACCCCTGCAAACAGCAGATCCAGCGCGGCGTGGAGCGTGGAGGACAGCAGCAGGATGACGAACGGCGTGCGGGAGTTGCCGCAGGAGCGGAGCATGGCGGCATAGTAGTTGTAGAGGAAACAGAAGATAAGCCCCGCGAACACCAGCTGGAGGTACACCGCCGCCTGCTGGCACACGGCCTCCTCCGTGCCCTGGGCCCGCAGCAGCAGGGGGGACAGAAGGATGCCCGCCGCGGAGATGAGCACCGTCAGCACCGCGCCGCCGATAAGGGACGTGGCATTGAGCCGCCGCATCCGGTCCCAGTCCTCCGCGCCGCAGAAGTGGGCGCACAGCACACCGGCGCCGATCGTGCCGCCGATGATGAGTGCATTGGCCACGTCCACGATGGGGGAGGCCACGCTGATGCCGGACAGCGGCAGGTCGCCCAGAAATTTCCCCACCACCACGGCGTCCACGATGCTGTATAGCTGCTGAAAGACGTTGCCCAGAATGATGGGCAGCGCGAAGTAGAGCAGCGTCGGAAGCGGTGCGCCGGACAGCAGCGCCTCGTGGCTGCCGGACCTGTTGTACATCCTACCACCTGCTTTCCTGAATTTACCACCGGTAAGCCTATCACATATCCCTCCGTTTGTCCACATCCACTCCTGTTTGTCCGCAGGGGAGCAGCGGAGGAGGCCGCATGCTTCCGCCGCCGGCGGACGCTCCGCGGTTTGCCCGAATTCTGGACGCGGAGATCTGCCGGATTTGGCAAAAACTGCATTGACCGCGGGAAAAACGTCCTCTATAATAAGTCCCAGGAACAAATTAGCGCGAAGGAGAACTACGCATGAACGAGATCTATGTCACCGGACACCGCAATCCGGACACGGACTCCATCGTGGCCGCCATGTCCTATGCCGCCCTGAAAAACGCACTGGGCGAGAAGGAGTACGTGGCGGTGCATCTGGGGACCATCAGCGATGAGACCAACCGTATGCTGGAGCGGTTCCATTTCAAGCCGCCCCGCTGCATCCAGAATGTCCGCACTCAGGTGCAGGATCTGGATTTCGACCGCCCGCCCTGCCTGGACGCCTCCGTCACCATGGACCGCGCCTGGAAGCTGATGCGGGACCAGAAGATATCCGCCATCCCCGTGGTCAATGAGGACGGTACACTCTATGGTATGCTGTCCGCCGGCGATATCGCCACCTTCAGCCTGAACACCGTGGGCGACCCGAGGGTGGAGGAGATCCCCCTTTTCAACCTGCTCAGCGTCATCGAGGGCCGCATTATGGGCGACGGCGGCGAGCTGGTGGACAGCGTCAGCGGCACCGTGTCCATCGCCCTGCCCCAGAACTGTGAGAACCTGCTGTTCGACAGCGCGGACAGCATCGTCCTCTGCGGCAGCCAGCCGGACATGATCCGCCGTGCTCTGGATAGACAGGTGGACTGCCTGATTTTGTGCCAGACCGATGTGGAGCCGGAGTGGCTGGAGAACGCGGGGAAGACCTGCGTCATCTCCACGCCGCTGGATGCCAGCCGCGTCCACCGCCTGATCTATCAGGCTACGCCCATCAGCCGCCCCTGCGCCACGGACGACCTGATCTCCTTCCATATGGACGATTATATCGACGATGTCCGCGAGGTGGTGCTGAAGAGCCGCTACCGCTGCTACCCCGTGCTGGACGCGGAGGAGAAGGTGGTGGGCACCCTGTCCCGCTATCACCTGCTGAGGCCTCGCCGCAAGCAGGTGGTACTGGTGGACCACAACGAGCTGGCCCAGACCGTCCCGGGCATCGAGCAGGCGGAGATCCTGGGCATCATCGACCACCACCGTCTGGCGGACATCCAGACCCGCCAGCCCATCTCCGTCCGCAACGAGCCGGTGGGCAGCACCAACACCATCATCACCTCCATGTATCAGGAGCACGGCGTCACGCCCTCGCCCCACATGGCGGGCCTGATGGCCTCGGCCATCCTGTCCGACACGGTCATGTTCAAGTCCCCCACCTGCACCAAGCGCGACATCGCCATGGCCGAGCGCCTGGCCCGCATTGCCAAGGTGTCTCTGAAGGATCTGGGCCGCGAGCTGTTCAGCGGCAGCAACGACAGCAAGTCCGCCGAGGAGCTGCTGCGCAGCGACTTTAAGGAGTTCCACATCTCCGAGCAGGTGCTGGGCGTGGGGCAGATCACCTGTATTGACTCCCAGAAGCTGATGGAGCGCAAGGAGGAGCTGCTGGACGCCATGCGCAAGGTCTGCCGTACCCACAGCTACGACATGGTGATCTTGATGCTCACCGACGTGCTGCAGGAGGGCAGCCAGCTGCTGTATATCGGCAGCGACGATACCATCCGCAACGCCTTCGGCGTGGAGCCTAAGGACAACACGGTGTTCCTGCCCGGCGTCATGTCCCGCAAGAAGCAGGTCATCCCCATGCTCACTACCCTGTGGGGCTGATTCGTCCCCAACCGTACATCGCAGTCCCTCCGGCCTTGTGCCGGAGGGACTGTTTTTCACAAAAATATCCCACGCCCCGCCGTGAGATATTTTTTGTGAAAAACAGGTGCGCTCCGCCGCGCCCTGTGGTATACTGCGCATAAAGGCGTCGCGGCGTGGCCGGACGCGGAGAGGAGCAACGCCATGGAATTCTGGAAGATGAACGGCGCGGGCAACGACTTTATCGTGGTGGACGACCGGCGGAACGCCGTGCCGGACCACCGCTGGCCGGAGTTAGCCCGCACCCTGTGCCAGCGGCATCTGTCCATCGGGGCCGACGGCCTCATGGTGGTGAAGCCGCCTGCCTGCGGCGGCGATTATCGGATGCTGTTCTTCAACTCCGACGGCTCCATGGGGGAGATGTGCGGCAACGGCGCCCGCTGCATCTGCCGCTACGGCTACGAAAACGGCCTGGCCGGCGACGTGCAGCGAGTGGAGACCACCGCGGGCCTTGTCACCGGCTGGCGCATGGATCAGCGGCAGTATCGGGTGCGGCTCAACGACCCCTGCCATATCCGCCTGGACGGCAGGGCGGAGGTGGATGGCCGCACCTACGACTATGCCTATCTGGAGCTGGGCGACCCGGGCATCCCCCACGCGGCGGTGCCCATGGCGGGCTTGCGGGGCTGCGATCAGGCGGCACTGTTCCATCTGGGCCGTCAGCTCCGGTACTACAAGGACTTTCCCAAGGGCGCCAACGTCAACTTTTACGAGCTCATCGGCCCAGACCACGTGTACGAGCGCACCTACGAGCGGGGCGTGGAGGACTTCACCTACGCCTGCGGCACCGGCACCGGCTCCGTGGTGACGGTGCTGACGCTGCTGGGCAAGGTGTCCGGCAAAAACGTACAGGTGGACATGACCGGCGGGCGGCTCGTCATCGACGTGGAGCGCGACGCCGCGGGCCGCGTTGCCAACCTGTACCTCACCGGACCCACCAACGTCGTCTGCAAGGGGCAGATCACCGATGAGACGCTGCCGCCGGACAGCGGTACCGGATGTGGGCCGGATGCCGTACTATCATAGCGCCAAAGCCGCCAAACGGCCGTACTTTTCTGCATATAAAAACAGGGCAGTTCGCAGAACTGCCCTGTTTTTGCGTTTTTTCAGCAGCTTTCCCTGTTCTGGGGATTGGGGATATTCACGGCGATGCCGTTGACCTCCACGCTCTCATCGGCGGGGATGAGGATGTACTTCCGCCCATCGATGACCCGCGCCTCGATCATGGCGCTGTACTCCGGCGACACGGAGATCTTCACCTCCGGCGTAGTGATCTGAAACTTGCCGCTTTCCATCAGGTTCCTGGCGTCCAGCGCCGCGTCGTCGCCGTACTGGCGGCGGCACTCCTCCTGAAAGGCCTCGGCCTGCCGGACGGTAGCGCCGCTGCCCGCCAGCATGTCGCCCACCTCATGGAGCGTCAGCGTCAGGGGCTGGGGGTCGCGGCTCTCCTTGTGCTCCACGATGCGCTGGCGCAGCTGCTCGTGGACGGACTGCACCACATCGTAGCTGCAATCCTGCTGCAGCGTGTCGCCCAGCGCCGTACCGAAGGCGTTTTTCTGCTCCTCGGCGGACAGCGGCGGCGTCACGCGGAATACCGCGTCGATGACCTCCTGATGGATCTCAGCGGCGTTTTTGCTGTAAAACAGGGCGTTGTAGATGTTGGCGGCGCGGTCATCAAAGGCGGGAAACAGGAATCCCAGCTCCGGCGGCTGCGCGATGTGACCGGTGGACGCGCTGTGGAAGCCGCTGTTCTCATTGTTGTATTTCAGCTCCAGCGTCGGGGCTTTTACAGGGCAGATGCTGCACAGAAAGTACTGGAACACCGTGTCGGAGCCGTCGGAAAACGTCTCGTCGTCGCGGCCCTTATAGGGCACATCGTAGGTGTCGGCAGCCAGCAGGATGAGATAGTTGGTCTCGCCCATGTCCATGGCGTCGATGATGCGGCGGTACAGGGCCTCCCGGGCGTCCTTATCCTGCGCGCTGCTCTGCCGCACGGCCTGAAGCAGGCGGTGCTCGTCGCTGCCGGCCACCTGCGCTGTGGAAAATTCGATGTTGATGAGATTCCGGCCCAGCCCGCCGGACAGGGCCTTTTTCAGCAGCCCCAGGTACATCTCCTGCTCCTCCTGGGACATGAGTCCCATGGATTCGTCGATATAGGCGATGATCTCGCGGCTGCTGTTGACGTAGCAGCCGTAGATACGGCTGATGGAATTTTTATCCAGCTTGAAGCGCCGGCGTATCTCGTTGAGCTCTTTCTGATTCATAGATGCCTCCTTACCGATGACGGGGGATATTGTACCACATCGCGGCGCGGCAGGCAACCGGCGGGAGATGTCTTTTTCACCCCACTCGAAATTCCGATCATACCAAACAAAGGAGCGGTGGAGCGGCTGCCGGCGGTGAACATACGGGAGAAGCGGGAGCTCCTCGCCGTGGGAAAGAGGGGAGGCGGACAAGTGTATGTGCTGCCGCGTGTGACGTACATAAGAACAAAGACAGCCCCTTCGGCGCATGCCGGAGGGGGTGTCTGATATTGGTGTCAGGCTTCGCGATAGCCCAGGGCGGCGGAGATCGTGGCGGCGGAGATCGTGGCGGCGGTGGCGCAGACCTGCTCCACTGCGCTGCGGAACTCGTCGGAATGGGTGCTGCGGAACATGCCGATAACGCCCACGGTGTAGCGCACGGTGCGGTCCACCGTGTAGACCGGCGCGGAGATGGACCGCAGGCCGATCTTGTACTCGCCGTTTTCGATGGCGAAGCCGTTGGTGCGGCAGGCGTCCACCTCCTGCAGCAGGGCGGATACGTCCGTGATGGTGTGTGGGGTGAACTGCGTCATGCTCTGGCGGCGCAGCAGCTTCTCTGCCTGGGCACGGGGCATATGGGCCAGAAAGACCTTGCCCTGGGACGTACAGTAGATGGGCAGGCGGGCGCCGGCGTCCGACACGATGCGCAGCTTGTCCCGGGCTTCCACCTGGTCCAGGGTGATGACGCTGCCGCCCTCGCAGATGGAGAGCATCACCGATGCGCCGGTGCGCTGGGACAGATGCTCCATGTAGGGGCGGGCCACGCGGGAGATGTCCCACTTGCGCTCCACCTGGCGGCCGTACTCAAACAGGCGCAGGCCCAGGGCGTACTTGCCCTCCGGCGTCTGGGTGATGACATCATAGGCCCGCATGGTGGTTAGCAGGCCGAACACCGTGCTCTTGGGGTAGCCGGAGCACTCCGTCAGCTCCGCCAGGGTCAGGGGCTTTTCCGCCCGGCTCAGGGCCTGCAGCAGCTCCATGGCCTTGGCCACGGACAGTATGATGTTGCCGTCCACCATGATGCGTCACCTTCTTTCCCCTGTATCATAGCGCACGGCGTCGGGGGCTGTCAAGGCGGAAACGCGCTTGCCAGGGGTAAGGAGTGTGTATATACTACGGATAACTTTCCAAGTAAGGAGAACGCACCATGGCGGAGATCATCATGGCCTTTGCGCCCCTTGTGTTCCTGATCGTCTATGCCCTCAAGACCCGCAAAATGGCGGACGCCATGATATTGGCCACGCTGCTGGCCATGGCGCTGCTGCACCGGCAGCACTTTCTCACCGGCGCCATCGACACGCTGTACGGTGCGCTGTCCAACTCGTCGTACCAGTTCGTGCTGTGCATCACCATCGGCTTCGGAGGCATGATTACCCTGTTTCAGGAGTCCGGCGCCCTCATGGGCTTCCGCGACCTGCTGCTGGCGGTGGGGGCGTTCCCCAAGGCGGGGGCGCTGAAGCGTGCCTACCGGCGGGTGGGGAGCGACGGTCCCGCGTTTGAGCGGGACGAGAAGGCGGAGAAGCTGGTGGACGTTGCCGACGTGGACGAGAGCCGCGCGTCCTCGGTGTGGAACGCCGTGGGGTTCTGCTGGTGGGGGCCACGGTATTTGCCGTAGGCGGCTGCTGGGTGGTGATGACCATCGCCATCCCCGTGTTCGTGCCGCTGGCCCTGTCCATGGGCGTGACGGCGCCCGTCATCATCGCCGCCGTCATGAGCGGTATCGGTCTGGGATACAGCACCTGCTTCTACGCCGACGCAGTGTTTATGACCACAGCGGGCACCGGCGTGTCCAACATTACCATCATCAAGGCCACGCAGCCCTATGCCGCAGGCGCGGCGGCGGTGGCTGCGGCGGGGTTTCTGCTGTGCGGGATACTGGTGTGAGAGAGCCTGCGGGGCGCTTCCGGCTGGAAGCGCCCTTTTACATTCTTTATGAAACCTTAACTTGGCGGGCGGCGGGGGATATGCTATAATAAAACATCTTTACAAAAAGGAGGCATTGCACATCTATGGATACTGACGGCGGTGACTACCCCTATGACCACTTGAACTGCCATCTGTTTTTGCCTGCATATCTGCCCCGCGTCCTGCGGAGCGGACGTGCTTTTTTGCGCTTGTAGGGGCGCTTTTGCGGCGTAAAAACAAAGACGACAGAAAAGGAGTTACATAGCTTGTCAACAACGACCTGTATCATCATGATGGCGGTATGCCTGGCGCTGTCCGCCTATTTTTCGGCCACGGAGACGGCCTTTTCCTCCGCCAACACCACGCGCCTGCGGGCCATGGCGGAGAAGGGCAGCAGGAACGCGGCGCTGGCATGCCGCCTGCTGGAGAAGTACGACCGGCTGCTGTCCACCATCCTTATCGGCAACAATATCGTCAACATCGCCACTGCGTCCATCGGCACCGTGCTGTTCGTGCGGCACTACGGGGAGGCGGGAGCCACCATCTCCACCGTGGTGGTGACGGTGGTGGTGCTGATCTTCGGCGAGATCTCCCCTAAGAGCATCGCCAAGGACTGCGCGGAGAAATGCGCCGCGCTGTCGGCACCCATTCTGCAGGTGCTCATCTGGGTGCTGACGCCGCTGAACGCGATGTTCGCCCTGTGGAAGAAGCTGCTGAGCCGCGTGTTCCGGCTGAACGGCGACAGCAAAATGTCCCAGGAGGAGCTGCTGCTGTTGGTGGACGAGGTGCAGCAGGAGGGCAGTATCGACCGTGACGAGGGCGAACTGCTGAAAAACGCCATCGGCTTTTCCGAGCAGACGGCGGAGGACATTCTCATCCATCGGGTGGATCTGACGGCGCTGCCCATCACCGCTGCGAAAGAGGAGGCGGCAGAGCTGTTCACCCGAACGAAATACTCCCGCCTGCTGGTGTATGAGGGGTCCATCGACCATATCCTGGGCACCATCCACCGCAAGGACTTCTACGTGGGCTGCGGCGTGACGGAGAAGCCGCTGGCGGACATCGTGGTGCCGCCGGTGTTTGCGCTGGAGAGCGAGCCCATCCGGCAGCTGCTGAAAAAGCTGCAGCAGGCCAAGACCCACGTGGCGGTGGTGCTGGACGAGTGCGGCGGCACCTGCGGCATCGTCACCATGGAGGACATTTTAGAGGAGCTGGTGGGCGAGATCTGGGACGAGCACGAGCAGGAGGAGACACCGGTGCGGCGGCTGGGGCCCGACAGCTGGGCCGTGGACGCGGGCATGGATCTGGAGGACTTTGCCGCGCAGTTCCACATCAAGACCGACTCGGAGATGGTGTCCGTCAGCGGCTGGGTCATGGAGCAGTTCGGACGGGTGCCGGAGAAGGGTGACAGCTTCGACTGCGGCGGCCTGCATGTGGAGGTCACGCAGGTGGAGAACCACCGTATCGGCGCGGTGCGCGTCACGGCGCCGGCCGGACAGGACGCGCCGCAGCAGGCGGCGGGATAACGGAAGAAAGAGGAGCATGCGGGGCATGCTCCTCTTTCTTTGCGGGACGCTCCCTCTTTTTTTGCAGAGGCATCAAAAAATTCGTCAGAATGGCAAAAAATATTTGAGATTGGCGGGGCGGACGTGGTATACTGTGTTTGATAAGCGCTCTCGGAGCGCTCTGCGCCGCGTGAAGCGCGGCGGGCAGAAGGAGGACCTACCATGCGAAAGATCCAGTCCAGCCAGCAGGCATTGTTCCAATTCCGCGGTATCCCGCCGGTGGGGATGGCCATCTCCATGGCATTGCAGCATCTGGTGGCCATGGTCGTGGGGTGCGTGACACCGGCCATCATCATCGCCCACGCCGCGGGCCTGCCCCAGAGCCAGCGGGTGCTCCTCATCCAGGCGTCGCTGGTGATGTCCGCCGTCACCACGCTGCTGCAGCTGTTTCCCATCGGGGGACGGTTCGGCGCGGGACTGCCGGTGATCTTCGGCGTCAGCTTCGCCTATCTGCCCAGCATGCAGGCCATCGTCTCCGGCCACGGCGGGCTGTCCGCGGTGGCGGGGGCCATGATCGTGGGCGGCGTCATCGCCACGCTGGTGGGCATCTTCATCAAGCCCATCCACAGGCTGTTCCCGCCGGTCATCACCGGCACGGTGGTGTTCACCATCGGCCTTTCCCTGTACCCCACGGCCATCAACTACATGGCCGGCGGCACCGGCAATACCTACGCCTCCGTGGTGGAGGAGCGGGGCCTTACCGAGGCGCTGGTCTATGGCTCGTGGCAGAACTGGGCCATCGCGGCGTTCACGCTGACGGTGGTGCTGGTGCTGACCAACCACGGAAAGGGCATCTGCAGGCTGGCATCCATTCTGCTGGGCATCCTGGCGGGTTACGCAGCGGCGTTCATCGCGGGGATGGTGGACCTGTCCGGCATCGGCGAGGCGGCATGGTTCTCCCTGCCGCAGCTGCTGCCCTTCGGCATCACGTTCGAGCCATCCGGCTGTATCGCGCTGGGGCTGCTGTTCGCCATCAATTCCATCCAGGCCATCGGCGACCTGACGGCCACCACGGTGGGCGGCATGGATCGCCAGCCCACGGACCGCGAATTGCAGGGCGGCATCGTGGCCTACGGCGTCAGCAATATCCTGACGGCGCTGCTGGGCGGTCTGCCCACGGCCACGTATTCCCAGAACGTGGGCATCGTGGCCACCAACAAGGTGGTGAACCGGTGGGTGTTTGCCCTCACCGGCGGGTTCCTGCTGCTGGCGGGCGTGGTGCCCAAGTTCTCCGCCGTGCTGACCACCATCCCCCAGTGCGTGCTGGGCGGGGCCACGGTGGCGGTGTTCTCCACCATCGCCATGACTGGCATGAAGCTCATTGCGGCGGAGGGCATCACGGCGCGGAACACCACCATCGTGGGGCTGTCTGCGGCGCTGGGCGTGGGCATCTCCCAGGCCTCTGCGGCGCTGGAGCAGTTCCCCGAGGCCGTCACCACCATCTTCGGCAAGTCGCCGGTGGTCATTGCCACGCTGATGGCGGTGCTGTTGAATCTGGTGCTGCCGCGGGAGGAAAAATAACGAAAAAAGAGACGGCACAGCCGTCTCTTTTTTATGCGTCGGTGAGCTCCAGTACCACGGGGCAGTGGTCGCTGCCGGTGATCTCCGGCCAGATGTCGGCGTTTTTGACGCGAGGCATCAGACGCTGGGACACGATGAAGTAGTCGATGCGCCATCCGGCGTTGTTTTCCCGGGCGTGGAAGCGGTAGCTCCACCACGAATAGGCGCCGGTGCGGTCGGGGTACAGGGCGCGGAAGGTGTCCACAAAGCCGCTGGAGAGCAGACGGGTCATCTTGGCGCGCTCCTCGTCGGAGAAGCCGGGGTTCATCCGGTTGGATTTGGGATTCTTCAGGTCGATCTCCTGATGGGCCACGTTCAGGTCGCCGCAGTACACCACCGGCTTTTTGGCATCCAGCTCCAGGAGGTAGTCGCGGATGTCATCCTCCCAGGCCATGCGGTAGTCCAGACGGGCCAGCTGGTCCTTGGAGTTGGGGGTGTAGCAGCAGACCAGATAAAAGCTGTCGTACTCGGCGGTGATGACGCGTCCCTCGTGGCGGCGTACGTCATCCCCGAAGTCGTAGGTCACGGACAGGGGCTGGCGGCGTGTGAACACGGCGGTGCCGGAGTAGCCGGCTTTGTCAGCGCTGTTCCAGAAGCGGTAGTAGCCCTCCAGCGGGAAATCGGCCTGCTCCGGCCGCATTTTCGTCTCCTGCAGGCAGATGACATCGGCATCGGCCAGGGCGCAGAAGTCCAGAAAGCCCTTATTCAGGCAGGCCCGCAGGCCGTTGACGTTCCATGAGATCAATCGCATGACGGAAGCTCCTTATCTTATCAGCCGGACGCAGGAGATGTCCGGCGGGAGGGCTGCGGCGAAGGTGTCGCCGTCGGACAGGCTGCCCACGATGCAGCCGTAGTGGGTGGGGACGGCAGCTTGCGGGCGGATGCAGGCGGCCAGCGCCGCCGCCTCCCGGGCCGTCATGGTGTAGGTGCCGCCCGCCGGCAGGAACGCCGCGTCGCACCGGACAGCCCGGGCCTCCGGCGTGTCGTCGGTGTCGCCGGCCACGTAGAACCGCAGACCGTCCACCGTCACCACGTAGCCCACCCAGTTGTTGGCGCGGGGGTGGAACTTTTTGTTCAGATTGTAGGCAGGCACCGTCTCGAAGGTCACGCCCCGCACCTCGTACCTCGCCCCAGGGCGCACCGGCATCAGCTGCCGGGCGGAGAGACCCGCATCCAGCGCTGCCTGTCGGCAGCTCTCCGGCAGCACCAGCACGGCGTCCGGCTTCATGACGCGGCGGATGTCGTCGGGGGATAGGTGGTCACTGTGGCTGTGGGTGACGAAGATGACATCGCCGTCGTGGGGCTCTGTGGCTACGCGGTAGGGGTCGAACCACAGCACCGTGTCGCCGCCGCAGCGGATGCTGCTGTGGCAGTTGATGGAAAAACGCGCGAGCTGGTCCATAAAGCACCTCCTGAATGGCTTCTGACACCATTGTAGCCTGCGGCGGAGCATCCGTCAACCGTTGCGGCGGGAAAAAAGAAACGGACGCTGTGCCGCGCCCGTCTCTTTTTAGGGGGATGTTACATGGCCACTGCCAGCTGGCCGATGTCGGAACCGGCCTGCCAGCGGGCGCAGTAGTCCTCGGTGCAGCGCTTGAAGCGGGTGAACAGCCGCTGGGCCCGCTCCTCGTCGCTGTATACCTTCCACAGCCCCGCACACTTGAAGTCGCAGGCACGGTGGTCGATGAAGCCCTGCACGTCCTCCGGCGGGTAGCTGAGAAACAGCCCCACCTCGTGGGGGAACTCACCACTTTCACGGAAGCGGCGGATGAGCTGGGCCACGCAGCGGCCGCAGCCGCCGCAGGCATAGCCCGCCTGGGTCAGGATGCGCTGGGCCAGACCGTCCTGCAGGTCGCGGTGCAGCACGGCGGGGCGGTAGAGGTATAGCAGCGCCTGCCCGTCCTTGAACCGGATGGGCAGCAGGCACAGGCCCTTGGGGACCAGCTGTCGGTTCAGCCGCCGCACGTCCGTCAGCAGCGCCTCGCGGTCGTCGCAGGGGCAGGGAAACAGACTGCCCGTTTTGATGCCCGCCAGCGTGGGCGCACCCTGCCTGATCAGGATCTCCTCTGACATACCGTTCCTCCTTTATCTCGCTGCATGCTGTTAGTGTGCCGCAGAATGTGTGACCCATACACAGTTAAGGCAATCTAACTAATGGAATATGAAAAAACCTGCCGCGCAGGAAGTTAAATGACTTTAACTGCATTGTACCATAGCGCGCTGCGGCTGTCAAGCCCGGGATGGACAGCAGATCTTCGAATGGTACGCCCGCGTCCGGCGCAGGCAAAAGCGGGGCGCAGGGCGCGAAAAAGGAGCCTGCCGCAGGCAGGCTCCTTTTGGATACCGCTCAGAATTGGAACACGACGCCCACAACGGCGCTGGCCAGAATGAACCAAATGGGGTGCAGGTTTTTGGTGAATTTGACCCAATGGGTCAGTACCAGCAGTACGGCGGCCAAAGCGATGGCCTTCCAGTTGAAGAATGCCAGGCCCGCCGCTCCGGTGTTCACCATGGCGATGAGCACCACGGAGATGCCCGCCGCCGCCACCAGCGCGGTAGAGGCGGGGCGCAGGCCGTAAAACGCGGCGCTGACCCACTTGCTGTCGCGGAACGCCTTCAGGAAGGCGGCGACGATGAGGATAACGATGACCGACGGCGTTATCAGACCCAGTGTGGCGATGAGCGCGCCGCCGACGCCGCCGGTGCTGAAGCCCACGTAGGTGGCCATGTTGACGCCGATGGGACCTGGGGTGGACTCGGACACCGCCAGCATGTCTGCCAGCTGGGCGCGGGTGAACCAGCCGGTGCGGTCGGCCATATCCTGCAAAAAGGGGAGGGTGGCCAGACCGCCGCCCACGGCGAACAGGCCCGTCTTGAAAAATTCCCAGAAAAGTTGCAGATAAAGCATCATTTCGCCCTCCTGATCAGATTTTGAATGACGATACCGCACAGAGCGGCGGCCGCCACAAAGATCACGGGGGACAGATCCGTCAGCAGCGAAGCCGCCAGCACCGCCGCAAAGATCAGGGCGGCGGGCCAGTCCTTGACGGAGCCCTTCAGCAGCTTCAGCGTGGCATTGAAGATCAGCACGCACACGCACGCGCGGATGCCGGAGAAGGCGTGCTGCACCCAGTCCAGATGGGAGAAGCTGTTAATGACGCCGGCCAGCACCGTGATAATGAGAAGGGAGGGGAACACGATGCCCAGCGTGGCCACGATGCCGCCCACGACGCCCCGCTGCTTCTGGCCCACGAAGGTGGCGGTATTGACGGCGATGATGCCCGGGGTACACTGGCCGATAGCGAAATAGTCCACCAGCTCCTCATCGGTGGCCCAGCCCTTGTTCTCCACCACCTCCCGCTGGAGGATGGGCAGCATGGCCATGCCGCCGCCGAATGTCATGACGCCCACCTTGGCGAAGGTGAGGAACAGTTCCCATAATAATTTCACAAGATCACCTCATTCAGAATATCCATAGAGTCCGCGGACCGATACCTCGCCGCCTCGCAGCGTCTCCTCCGAGCCGTCGTCATACCGTACCGTCAGGCCGTATTGCGGGTCGATCCCCTCGGCGACGGCGCCGCGAATCGCGCCGTCGCGTGTCAGGCGCACCCGCTGGCCGACGTTGACGCAGCGGGCGCAGTAGTCCTCCCGCCACAGGTTGGGGCAGGGGAGGGCGCTGTCGTGGAGCGCCGCCAGCTGCGCCGTCAGGGCCTGGGCTAGGGCGTCACGGGATACATCGCCCTTCAGCTCCATCCGCAGAGAGGTAGCGATGGCGGCTACGTCGGGGGAGAAATCGGCAGCGGTCTGGGAGACATTGACGCCGATGCCCACGATGACCCAGTCCGGCGTACCGTCGGGCCGGAAGGCGGATTCCGTCAGGATGCCGCAGACCTTTTTGCCGCCCAGCAACAGGTCGTTGGGCCATTTGATGCCGCAGTGCAGGCCGCAGACCTCCTCAATGGCGCGGCACACGGCCACTGCCGCCAGCGGCGTGACCATGGGCAGCGTGTCGGTGCGCAGGCCGGTGCGCCACAGGACGGACAGGTACAGGCCCAGCCCCGGGGGAGACTGGAAGCTGCGGCCCATGCGGCCGCGGCCTGCCGTCTGGCAGTCCGCTGTCACCACGGCGTTGACGACGCCCTCCGCGGCCAGCCGCCTGCACTGGGTATTGGTGGAGTCCACCGCGTCGTAATGGTACATGGAAATGTCCATAGCACACCTCCTTATCCATGGTATAGTACCACGATTCGGCGCCGATGTAAATGGCGATACCCGCCGATGCCTGACAGCAGCGGAGACGACGGGCTTGTGAGATGTGACAAAGAAAAAGCGGGAATTTTGGCGGTTTCTTGGCAAAGAAATGTATTGCTTTTCGCCGGAGCGGCCCGTATAATAGGCGAGACGAACAGAGAGGAGGGACTGCCATGACCTGCAAGAATGTGACGAAGAAGCGGAAGGCGGCTCCTACTGTTTCCATTTTTAATTTTAATAGTGTTTCCTTTGACCGGTGATTTTTTCACCGGCCATTTTTTTGAGTTTGCAAGCAAGTGGAAATAAACGTAAGAAGAAAGAGAGGAACTGTCACATGAACAAAAAACTCGGACAAGATGCCATCTACGACGCTCGGGAGTTGGGCATCCCGCGGATGCTGCTGCTGGGCCTCCAGCACCTGTTCGCCATGTTCGGCGCCACGGTACTGGTCCCCATCCTGGTCAGCGGCTATGGCCTGCCCCTGTCTATCCAGACAACGCTGCTGTTTGCCGGTATCGGCACGCTGCTGTTCCACGTCTGCACCAAGTTCAAGGTCCCTGCCTTCCTGGGCTCCTCCTTCGCCTTTCTGGGCGGCTTCCAGGCGGTAGCCAATCTGGACAGCGGCAAGTTCGCCGCCATGACCGGCGAGGAGAAGCTGCCCTACGCTCTGGGCGGCGTGGTGGTCGCGGGTCTGCTGTATCTGGTGCTGGCACTGCTGTTCAAGCTGGTGGGCGCCAAGAAGGTCATGCGGTTCTTCCCCCCCATCGTCACCGGCCCCATCATCATCCTCATCGGTCTGAACCTGTCCGGCACCGCCGTGACCAACGCCTCCACCAACTGGTGGCTGGCACTGTGCGCCATCGCCATCATCATCGTCGCCAATATCTGGGGCAAGGGCATGATCAAGATCATCCCCATCCTGCTGGGTGTGGTGGGCAGCTACATCGTGGCGCTGATCTTCCATCAGGTGGACTTCACGGAGGTCGCCAGCGCCGACTTTGTGGGCCTGCAGAAGTTCGTCATCGCCAAGTTTGACATTACCTCCATTCTGGTGATGGCCCCCATCGCCATCGCCGCCATGATGGAGCACATCGGCGACATCTCCGCTATCTCCTCCACCACCGGCAAGAACTTCATCGAGGATCCGGGCCTGCACCGCACCCTGCTGGGCGACGGTCTGGCCACCGCCTTCGCCGGTATGTTCGGCGGCCCTGCCAACACCACCTACGGCGAGAACACCGGCGTGCTGGCACTGAGCCGCGTGTACGATCCCCGGGTCATCCGTCTGGCGGCGCTGTACGCCATCATCCTCAGCTTCTCCCCCAAGTTTGACGCGCTGGTCAACTCCATCCCCACTGCCATCGTGGGCGGCGTCAGCTTCGTCCTCTACGGTATGATCTCCGCCGTGGGCGTGCGCAACGTGGTGGAGAACAAGGTGGATCTCACCAAGTCCCGCAACCTCATCATCGCCGCCGTCATCTTCGTGTGCGGTCTGGGCTTCGCCTCCACCGGCGGCATCACCTTCACCGTGGGCAGCGCCGACATCACCCTGACCGGTCTGGCCATTGCCGCACTGGCGGGCGTCATCCTGAACGCCATCCTGCCCGGCAACGACTACGAGTTCGGCAAGAGCGTCGAGGGCGACGCCAGCGCCGACCTGGGCAGCTATTAAGAGACTGCGCGGAAGCAATACATACAAAAAAGGACCGGCTCGCGGAGCCGGTCCTTTTTTGCGCGCAGACAGAAAATAGCCAGACAGCGAAACAGCCGCCGTCCGAAGACCGGACGGCGGCTGCTGCCGTTGAGTTTATTCGGCGCTCTCCTCCGGCTCCGCCGGGCGGTCGGTACGGCCATACAGCACGGTCATGCGGCGGATGCGCTCCGCCAGCTCCGGCGTCAGCTCGCCGGGCAGCAGACGCCACTGCCAGTTGCCGCTCTGGGTGCCGGGGGTGTTCATGCGGTGCCCCTCGCCAAGGCCCAAATAGTCCTGCATCTGGGCCACGAACAGCTCCGCGACGCTGCTCATGCCGCCGCGGATGACGCCCCAGTGGAAGCCCTCCTGCTCCGTCAGGGCCAGGTAATCCCGGGCGTAGGCGATGTCCTCCGGCTTGGCCTCCTGCCGCCACAGGGTCAGGGGGCTGTTGTCGTGGGTACCGGTGTAGCAGATGCAGTGCTCCGTGTAGGTGTGGGGCAGGTAGTTGCTGGTGTCGCGGGAGTCGAAGGCGAACTCCAGCACCTTCATCCCGGGCCAACCGGAGTCGTGCAGCAGCTGCTGGACGCTGGGGGTGGGGTAGCCCAGATCCTCGGCGATGAACTCCAGCTGGGGGAACCAACCGTTGAGACGGCCCACCAGATCCATGCCCGGGCCCTTGACCCATTTGCCGTTCTTGGCCGTGGTCTCGCCGTAGGGCACCGCCCAGTAGCTGTCGAAGCCGCGGAAGTGGTCGATGCGGATGACATCGAACAGCTTGCCGCTGCCGTCGATGCGGCGTATCCACCAGCCGAAGCCGTCCTCGCGCATGCGGTCCCAGTTGTACAGCGGGTTGCCCCACAACTGGCCATCGGCGCTGAAGTAGTCTGGCGGTACGCCGGACACCGCCTTGGGAACCAACGTGTCGTCCAGCTGGAAAAACTCCGTCTCCGCCCACACGTCGGCGGAGTCCATGGCCACGTAGATGGGCAAATCGCCGATGATGCGGATGTTCAGCCCGTGGACGTAGTCCCGCAGGCGCTCCCACTGCTGGAAGAACAGATATTGCAGGTAGGTGAAGAAATCCACGTCCTCCTGCAGCAGCGCACGGTACTTCTCCGGCGCGCCCTCCTGCCGCAGGCGGATGTCGTCAGGCCACTCCGTCCACGCCTTCATGCCGAAATGGCGCTTGCAGGCCATGAACAGGGCGTAGTCCGGCAGCCAGCGGGCATTGGCCGCGGTAAAGGCGGCCACCGCCTCACTGTCCCGCTTCCAGCCCCGCTGGAACGCCTTATGCAGCAGGTCAAACCGCTTCTCGTAGATGCGGCCGTAGTCCACGTGGCGGGCGTCGCCGCCCCACTTGCAGCGGCTGCACTCACTCTTGGTCAGCAGGCCGTCGGCGATGAGCAGCTCGGGGTCGATGAAATAGGGATTGCCCGCGTAGGCGGAAAAGCTCTGGTACGGCGAATCGCCATAGCTGGTGGGCCCCAGCGGCAGCATCTGCCAGTAGCGCTGGCCCGCCGCCTGCAGGAAGTCCGCGAAGTCGTAGGCCGCCTGTCCCAGCGTGCCGATCCCGTAGGGGGAGGGCAGGGAGGAGACGGCCATCAGAATACCACTGGAACGTTTCATAGCAGTACGTCACTTTCTTTCAGAGATAAGCAGAGTTACGCGGGGCGGGCGAAATGCCCGCCCCGTTGTTCATGGTTTTTAGCCCTTGACGGCGCCGGCGGCCACACCCTTGATGATGTGCTTCTGGCACAGCAGGTAGAACACGATGACCGGCAGGATGCTCAGCAGGATCAGCGCCATGGTAGCGCCCATATCCACCTGACCGTAGCTGCCCTTCAGGTGCTGGATGACGATGGGGATGGTCATATACTTGGTGCGGTCCAGTACCAGGTACGGCAGCAGGAAGTCGTTCCACACCCACATGATCTCCAGCACGCCCACAGAGATGAACGTAGGCTTCATCATGGGCAGCACCACCAGGAAGAAGGTGCGCAGCGGGCCGCAGCCGTCAATGACGGCGGCCTCCTCGATCTCCAGCGGGATGGACTTCACGAAGCCGGAGAACATGAACACCGCCAGGCCCGCGCCGAAGCCCAGATAGATGACGGGGATGGTCCACGGCGTGTCCAGATGCAGCTTGTTGGCGGTACGGGACAGGGTGAACATCACCATCTGGAACGGCACCACCATGGAGAACACGCACAGGTAGTACACGATCTTGCTGACCAGACTGCCCACGCGGGAGACGTACCACGCCGCCATGGAGGTACACAGCAAAATCAGCGCCGAGGATACCAGCGTAATGAACAGGCTGTAAAACACGGCCTTAACGAAGGGGTAGTTGCCGAAGGTCATGCCCTTGACGTAGTTCTGGAAGCCCACAAAGCTGTCGGCATTGGGGAGGGCAAATGTCTCCGTATTCACGGCGGCGTTGCTCTTGAAGGAGTTCATCAGCACGATGAGGATAGGCAGCAGGTAGACGATGCAGATAACTGCGAACGCCACGGTCATCGCCATTTTGCCGCGCTCGTGTTTCTTGGAAAGACTGGTCTGCATTACTGCTGCACCTCCTTCTTACGGGTCGCCTGGAGCTGGATGAGGCCGATCACAGCCACAAGGATGAAGAATACCACGGCCTTGGCCTGCCCCACGCCGCGGTTGTTGCCGCCGCCGGAGTAGAATGCGTTGTAGATATTCAGGGCCAGCATCTCCGTGGTCTTGATGACGCTGCCGTCCGGCTGCTGCAGGAACGGGCGGCCGCCGGTGAGGGCCAGGTTCTGGTCGAACAGCTTGAAGCCATTGGTCAGGGTCAGGAAGATGCAGATGGTGAAGGAGCTCATCATGTTGGGGATGGTGACCTTCCACAGCGTCTGCCAGCTGTTGGCGCCGTCGATGCGGGCGGCCTCCAGCATGTCCTCGGGGATAGACTGCAGACCGGCGATGTAGATGATCATCATATAGCCCACCTGCTGCCAGCACATCAGGATGATGAGGCCCCAGAAGCCGTATTTGCTCTCCAGCACCACGGAGGTGTTGTATTTCACCAGGATGCCGTCGAAGATCATGGACCAGATATAGCCCAGCACGATGCCGCCGATGAGGTTGGGCATGAAGAATACCGTGCGGAACAGGTTGGAGCCCTTGATGCCCTTGGTCAGGAAGTACGCCACCGTAAAGGCCAGCACGTTGATGAACGCCACCGACACGAGGGCGAACAGTGCCGTGTACCAGAAGGCGTGGAGGAAGCTGCTGTCGGAGAAAGCCTTCACATAGTTGTCAAACCCCACCCATGTCCACTGGCTGGTGAGCTTGAACTTGCAGAAGGACAAAAACGCACCTTTCAGGAAGGGGTACAGGAACCCGATGCAAAAGGCGGCGAAGGTGGGCAGCAGAAAAAGCCACACCATCCGTTGAATGGGCCGACGGATCAGACGGCTGCTGAGTGCGGCCGCGTCACGCTTTCGATGTAATCGCTTCATTCTTTCAACTCCTGTTCTGCTGTTCTGCGGTTATTGTCATGGCGAAAGCTCTTGGCCGACCGCGTCGGACAACAGCTCACGCCACCACGGAGAAAGCGCAGGCGGGACGGGCGTAACGCCCGCCCCGCCTGTATTGTGCTGCCTCTGCGTCACAGGGACGCGGGGAACTTAGTGCTCGTTGGCGTACTGAGTTGCCCAGCCCTCCACGAAGGCGGTCTTGACATCGTCCCAGCTGCCGTTGCTGGTGGTGTACTTGCTCAGAGCGTCCACGACGGCGGCGCGCCAATCGTCAACAGCGGGAGTCCAGTTGAAGGCCCAAGTGACGGTGTAGTTGCCGTTGGCAACATACTCGTTGGCCTGTGCGAAGAACACGTTCTCGGGAGTCTTGGCGTTCTTGAAGGGGCAGGGACCAAACTGCTTGGCCAGCATGGTGGTGCCGGCGTCAGAGGTGACGACCCAGTTCATGAAGTCCAGAGTGGCCTTGATGTCCTCCTCGGAGGCGTTCTTGTTGACAGCCCAGCAGTTCTCAGTGCCGCAGCACAGACCGGCCTTGTCCTCGCCGTCCACACCGCAGTAGATGGGGATCATGGCCAGATCATCGGGGTTCATGGCGAACTTGTCAGCAGCGGTCAGGTTGCTGAACTCCCAGGTGCCGTTCTGATAGAACACGGCCTTGCCTTCGCCGAACTCAGCCTCAGCCTGATCGCCGGTAGCGGTCAGCAGGGCAGCGCCGGTGGTGGCGGAATCAGTGGTATACAGATCCCAGATGGCCTTGTAGTTGTCCAGATAAGTACCCTTGATGGTGGCGGGCTGAGCGGTGACGTTGTCATCGCGGAACTCGTAGTACAGGGGCATGTTGGCCAGATGGCCGGAGAAACGCCAGGAGGAAGAGCCGTCCAGGCCGGCGGAGGTGAAGGCATCGAAGCCCAGCTCGGAAGCGCGGGCATGGATGTCATCGGCAACGGCCTTCAGGGACTCGAAGTTGGTGATCTCGTCCAGGGAGTGGCCGGCCTTCTCCAGCAGAGCCTTGTTGACAATGATGCCGAAGGCCTCATAGCAGTAACCGATGGACACGGTCTCGCCGTCGGCGTTCTTCAGATCGAAGTCATGGGTGGTCATCTGGTTGTACACGTCGGTGCCTTCCAGATTGTAGCAGAACTCACCGTAGCTGTTGACAGCGCCCAGGTTGCCCACCTGGAACATGGTGGGAGCGGTGTCCTTGTCCATCTCGGCGGTCAGGGTGGTGTCGTACTGGCCGGAAGCGGCGGTGACGACCTTGACGGGCACGCCGGTCTCCGCGGTGTAAGCGGCGGCCAGGGTCTGCCAAGCGGCATCGGACTCAGGCTTAAAGTTCAGATAGTACACACTGCCGGTGGCAGTGGTATCGCCGTCGCCATCACCAGTGTTGGCATCGGGCTGCTTCTGCTCACCGCAGGCTACCAAGGACAGAGCCATCACAAGAGCCAGAAGCATGCAAAGAAACTTCTTCATGTTTGATTACTCCTTCAAAAAAATTATTTTCACGCCGTTTCCGGCACAAAAACCGCATCAAATATCCTGTACGGAGCCGCCCTGCCGCAGCCGGGTAGGCAGCACCTCGCAGCAGTGGGCGCCGTGGCCATGGATAAGACCCAGCAGGATCTGGGCGCTGCGCTGTCCCATCTCCTCCATGGGCTGGCACAGGGTGGTCAGCGGCGGCTCGATGTAGGCGGACAGCTCCAGACCATCGATGGCAATGACGGAGCAGTCCTGCGGCACGGCGCGTCCCTCGTCCCGCAGGGCCCGCATGGCGCCGATGGCCATGGAGTCGGCTATGGCAAACAGCGCCGTGAATTCCGCACCCTGCCGCAGCTTTTCGCAGACGGCGTCGTAGGCGTCCCGGATGTCAAAGCTGCCGGCGCACATCACCAGTTCAGGGTCCAGGGGGATGCCGTGGGAGGATAGGGCCTTGCAGTAGCCCTGATACCGCAGCTGGCTGATGGACTGGTCGTCCGGCCGGCAGATCAGCGCCGCAATGCGGCGGTGCCCGTGGTCGTAGAGGTGATCCACAGCCTGCTGGGCCGCTTCCTCATCGGCGATGGACACGGCGGAGTACTCGCCGATGCGCAGGGTACCGTATTGATTGGAGTAGGAGCAGCACACATAGGGCACGTTCAGCATAGCCAGATCCTCGGGGGAGTAATCCAGCCGCCCGCCCAGAAAAATGATGCCCTGCAGCCGCTTTTCCCGCTCCATGATGGCGGCGCGCTGTACCTCATCGCCGCAGGAGGGGATCTGCTGCATCACCAGAGAAAAGCCGGCGTCGGTGACGGTCTTTTCAATGGCCTGAATGATGTCCGTGTAGAACGGATTGGATACGCCGCGGACCACCAGCCCGATGGACTCGGATTTGGTCCGGACCAGGTCCCGGGCGCTGTTATTGGGAATGTAGTTGCTGTCCTTAATGGCGGCCCGGACCTTCCGGCGCACCTCATCGCTGACGTCCGGACGGTCATTGAGCACGCGGGATACGGTGCTGACGCTGACGCTGCACTGTTTAGCGATGTCCTTGATCGTCATGCCGATGGTCCTTCCTGTCGTACTGTGGCAAAAAGCGGCGTTTTCGGTAACCTTCCCGGAAACGTTACCGCTTCGATACTGCCATCTTAGCGGCTTTGCTCGTGAAAGTCAATCGTTTTTTGTATTTTTGACGAAACGCACATAGAAAATGCGTCTTTTCTTGTGAAAATCACGAGAGGCGCGCCGCACGGCACGCCTCCTGAACGTATCTGCTATTGTGTACTGCCCAATTCTTCCAGCAGGCTTGCCAGCTGACTCTCGCCCAGTACGCGGACGCCGTGCCGCCGCAGCAGTGCCGCCGCCGTGCCCCAGCCCTCCGTCACCGTACCGGTGAATGTGCCGTCGTAGATAGCCCCGCTGCCGCAGGAGGGACTGCGCTCCTTCAGCACCGCCGTGGTGTAGCCGTACAGCTCCGCCAGGCGTAGGGCCTCCTCCGCGCCGCGTCGGTACTGGGCCGTCACGTCCGCGCCCAGGGAGCTCACCACCCGCTCCCCCTGCCGCTCCGAGGGGGCACGGGGCGTGGGCAGCCCGCCCAGCTGCTCCGGACAGACAGGCACTGCCAGACCCTGCCGCGCCAGCTCCTGCGCCAGCGGGTGGGGCTTGCTTTTCCCATCGTAGCGGCAGGCGCAGCCCAACAGGCACGCGCTGATCAGGATCATACCGCCAGCTCCTTTCCGTCCAGCGCCGCATAGACCAGCGTCTCGCCCTGATATTGCAGCTTCAGGGAGAAAAACGGCGTGTCCGGACGGCGGATAAGGTCCAGAAAGATCTTGTCCCCCGCCCACTGGGGCAGCGCCGCCAGCGCGTCCTTGTGCAGCCATTCCAGTACGCCCTCGTTGCACTCCTGTACCGTACCGGTCCAGCCGGTGGCGGTGAACAGGTGCATGTACTCGCCTTCCCATCGGTCGGACACGAAGGTGACCACACCGCGGTAGCGGTAGTCCGTCAGGGTCAGGCCCGTCTCCTCCAGCGTCTCGCGGCAGACGCACTCCTCGGGGCTTTCGCCCTCCTCACACTTGCCGCCCACGCCGATCCACTTGTCGTGGTTCAGATCGTTCTCCTTCTTGACGCGGTGGAGCATCAGGTATTTCCCCTGTGGGTTCTCAATATAGCAAAGTGTGGTGTTTTTCATGGCTCCTCCTGAAATACGATCTCGTCGTAGCCCGTCTCATCGTCCTGCTCCGCGCCGCAGCGCCAGCCGTCCAACTCCAGCAGCACCAGCTCGCAGGTGGTGTTGATGATCGTGCCCTCCATCAGATGCCCGCCCAGGGTGGACAGATCCTCCCGCGCCAGAGCAATGTGCAGGTGGCACCGCGCCGCGCTGACCGTCCCGTTGAGGGACACGATCTCGCAGGGCTCGGCGATGTGCCGCACGGTGACGCCGGAGGCATCCCGCACCCGCGCCTCCGTGACGCAGCCTACGCCGGACAGCACCACGGCGCAGCGCAGGCCCTCCCGCGCCGCCAGCTGCCGGATGGACAGCAGCAGGTCGTCGCCCCGCCGCAGCCGCAGGCAGATACTTCGCATACAGCATTCCTCCCGTTTACTTCTGACGCATCATAGTATATAATGTCGGGGAGCACAATGCAACCCATACCTGCGGAGGAAATGTTATGTCAACTGTAAAACCCGGGCGCTACCGCCATTTCAAGGGCATGGAATACCAGGTCATCGGCACGGCCCGCCACTCCGAGACGCTGGAGGAGATGGTGGTGTACCGCGCTCTGTACGGTGACGGCGGCCTTTGGGTGCGGCCCGCCGCCATGTGGTCGGAGCAGGTGGAGCGGGACGGCTATCGCGGCCCCCGCTTTGCGCCGGTGGAGGAGGACGCATGACGGACTACACGGTGATCCGTTCCCACCGCCGCACCATGGCGCTGGAGGTGACGCGGGAGGGCGCGGCGCTGGTTCGGGCGCCCTACGGCGCATCGGACGCGGCCATCGCCCGCTTCGCGGCGCAGCACCAGGCGTGGCTGGAAAGCCACATGGCCCGCCGTCAGGCGTATCTGGCGGCCCACCCCGCCCCCTCGCCCCAGCAGGCGGAGGCATGGCGGCAGCAGGCGAAGGCGGTGCTGCCGCAGCGGGTGGCCTATTGGGCCCGGCGCATGGACGTACAGCCCGCGGGCATCACCATCACCGCCGCCCGCACGCGGTTCGGCAGCTGCTCCGGCAAGAACCGGCTCAGCTTCTCACTGTACCTGATGGCCTATCCGGCGGCGGCCATCGAGTACGTGGTGGTCCATGAGCTGGCCCACATCCGGCACCACGACCACTCGCCGGCGTTCTACGCGGAGGTGGAGCGCTATCTCCCCGACTGGCGCGCCAGACGGGAACTGCTGAAAAACTAAAATAGAGAGAAGCCCTGCGCAGCAGGGCTTCTCTCTATTTTTGCGTGTCGGACAGATACAGTTCCTCCGCTTGCTGCTGTGCGGCAGCCAGCTGGACCATGGCCTGTTGGACCGCTCCGGCGGAGAGGTCTTGCAGCGCGTCGGTGATGGCGTTGAACAGCAGCGTATACATCTTTTGATAGGACATTCTGGACCTCCTGATGCGTCAAAACTTCGTCATTCGCACATAAAAGTATAATATGCCGCTATTATTTTGTCAATACTTCGTCATGGAGGCGGCAATATGAAGGACCACCTGAGCCGATACACGCTGCGCGTGGAGCAGATCCTGCTGGACAAACTGGGCTATATCGCGGAATACGAGGGCCGCACCAAGAACCGCGAGTTGGAGCAGATGATCAAAAAGCGTATTGCGGACTTTGAAAAGGAGCACGGCGAGATCCGTCCGGAATGACCAGCAAAGAGCCCCATCCGTCGGGATGGGGCTCTTTGCCGTCTTGTTACCACTCCAGATTCTTTTCCGTCTCCTTGCTGAACACGTGGGCCACATTGCCGCCGAAGATCATGTTGACCTCGCTGCCCATGGGGAAGTGGGCGGCGTTGCCGTTGGTGGGCACGATGACCACCACGTCATGGCCGTTGGCGGAGATGTGCAGATGTACGGACGAGCCCATCAGCTCGCTGACATCCACCTTGCCCTTGACGCCATCGGCGCACAGCATGATATGGTCGGGGCGGACACCCAGCACCACGTCCTGCTCCGCCACATCCTTGGCGGCGAGGCGGGCCTGCTTGTCCTCGGCCAGCTCCACGGTGATGCCGTCCAGCGTTACGGCGTACTTGCCGTTCTGCTTGATGAGCCGCGCATCGAACAGGTTCATCTGGGGCGTGCCGATAAAGCCGGCCACGAACAGGTTGGCGGGGTGATCGAACACCTCCTGGGGCGTACCGATCTGCTGGATGAAGCCGTCCTTCATGATGACGATGCGGTCGCCCAGCGTCATGGCCTCAGTCTGGTCGTGGGTCACGTAGACAAATGTGGTGTCGATGCGCTGGCGCAGCTTGATGATCTCGGCGCGCATCTGATTGCGGAGCTTGGCGTCCAGGTTGGACAGCGGCTCGTCCATCAGGAACACGGCGGGGTCGCGGACGATGGCGCGGCCGATGGCCACACGCTGGCGCTGGCCGCCGGACAGAGCCTTGGGCTTGCGGTCCAGATACTGGGTGATGTCCAGAATCTCCGCAGCCTCGCGGACTTTCTTGTCGATCTCATCCTTGGGGGCCTTCTTCAGCTTCAGGGAGAAGGCCATGTTCTCATACACGGTCATGTGGGGATACAGGGCATAGTTCTGGAACACCATGGCGATGTTGCGGTCCTTGGGCTCCACATCGTTCATCAGCTTGTCGCCGATCCACAGCTCGCCGGAGGTGATGTCCTCCAGACCCGCGATCATCCGCAGGGTGGTGGACTTGCCGCAGCCGGAGGGACCCACCAGCACGATGAACTCCTTGTCGGCGATCTCCAGATTGAACTGCTGGACCGCCACAACGCCCTCATCAGTGATCTGGAGGTTGCTCTTCTTCTCCGGCTCCTCGCCCTTCTTGGCCTTTTTCTTCTTCTCGGTGTTGGGGTAGACCTTCTTCAGGTCCTTCAGGATGACCTTTGCCATACATTCCTGGCTGTAACTGCCCTGCCTCCGCAATGACAGCCTCGCGCAGGGCGGAATGTCCCATGCGCCTTACGACAAGTCTCCACGTTGCCGCACCGCCAGCCACAGCGGCTCATTCTCCTTTTCTTTTGCCGCCGCGGCGCAAGAAGTGGAGTGCGCCGTGGCGGTGGGAATACGGTGAGTATACCCGATAACATTTCCGATTGCAAGAGTTTTTTGTGCAAAATGCAAAAAAACAGTGCCTGCCGTTGGCAGGCACTGTATCGGGCGCATATTTCCACCGTCCGCCGCACGGCTGGCAGCGGCCTTGCAGGGGAGGGGCGCTGCCCCTTCTTCCGCCTTCTTACAGCTCCACCACCATAGGCTCGTGCCCCGCGGCGGGCAGGAGCTTGTCCAGCACATCGGCGGTTTTCAGCCGCAGGGTGCTGGTGCAGATGCAGGGGTGGCAGGAGAAATACGGCGCATTGTATACCTCGCGGTCGATGAGCAGCTGCACACGGCGCTCCGTGTCGTTGGCAAGGCCCAGCACGGTGGCGGAGCCGGGGGTGCAGTGCAGCAGCTCCCACAGCAGCTCCTCCGGCGCGAAGCTCAGGCGGGCGGAGTGGATCTGGGCGCTGAGGTCCTTGGTGTGGAACGGCTTGTCCGGCATCATGCACAGCAGATAGAACTGGGTTTTCTGCCGGTTGCACAGAAACAGGTTCTTGCACACGCTGACATCCAGCACGCGCCCCACCTCGGCGCACAGCTCCATGTTGAAGGCGGCATCGTGGCTGACGCGGTCGTATTCGATGCCCAGCCGGTCCAGCAGATCGAAGGCCGCCGCCTCCTGGGGCAGCAGCTCACCATCGGGACGGCTGTTGTGATAAACAGGGGAGAGATTCATTCCGCATTACCCCGTTTCAGAAGCATTTCACCGGCGCGGTAGATGTCGCCCGCACCCACGGTGATGATCATGTCCCCGGGCTGGGCCAGTCTGGCCAGCTCCTCCGTCACCTGCTCCAGCGTGGAGCAGTACACGGCGCCGGGGATCTGGGCCGCCAGATCGCGGGAGGAGATGCCCAGCTCGTTTTTCTCGCGGGCGGCGTAGATTTCCGCCAGCACCACCTTGTCCGGCATCCGCAGCACCCGCACGAAATCGTCGAACAGCGCGGCGGTGCGGGTGTAGGTGTGGGGCTGGAACGCGCAGATCAGCCGCTGGTGGGGCAGGGGCCGCGCCGCATTCAGCAGGGCTTCCACCTCATCGGGATGGTGGGCGTAGTCGTCGTACACCTCCGCCCCGTGATAGGTACCCTTGTGCTCGAAGCGCCGTCCCGCACCGGTAAACGCGGCAAGGCCCTCCTCCACGGCCTTGCCGTCTACCCCCAGCAGATACGCGGCGGCCGCGGCGGCCAGCGCATTGGACACGTTGTGGCTCCCGGGGACATGCAGCGTCACGTGGGCATAGCGCTGCCCGAGGATCATTACGTCGAACTCGCCGCACCCGTCGAACATGGATACGTTATCGGCATAGCAGCTGGCGCTGTGATCCCTGACGCTGTACGTGAACAGAGGACGGTCCAGCCCCGCCACGGCGGCACGGGCGCCTGCATCGTCCAGATTGGCCACCACGCGGCCGGTGCCCTCCGGCACCAGCTCCGCAAACCGGTGGAAGGATTGCTCGATGTCCGCCAGATCCTTGAAGAAGTCCAGATGGTCGGCGTGTACGTTGAGGATCACCGCCACGGTGGGGAAGAAGTTCAGGAAGGAGTTGCAGTATTCGCAGCTCTCCAGAATGATGGTGTCGCCCTGTCCCACCCGATAGCCGCCGTGCAGCAGGGGCAGCGTGCCGCCGATCATGACGGTGGGGTCCTTCTGTGCGGCCATGAAGATGTGCGTAGCCATGGACGTGGTGGTGGTCTTACCGTGGGTGCCGGAGATGCACAGGGCGTTGCGGTAGCTCCGCATAATGCCGCCCCAGGCCTGGGCCCGCTCGTACACGGGGATACCCCGGGCGATGGCGCCGGCGATCTCGGGATTGCCGTCGTGGATGGCGGCGGTGCGGATCACGGCGTCGCAGTTTTTCAGATTCTCGGCGGAGTGGCCGATGGCCACCTCCATGCCCAGGGACCGCAGGTGCCGGACGGTGTCGCTGTCCGTCATGTCGGAGCCCTGCACCACAAGGCCCATGCCCTGCAGTACCTCGGCCAGCGCGCACATGGATACGCCGCCGATACCGGCCAGATGGACGCGCTTGCCGGGCTGTAACAGTGTGCGGATGTCCGCAGCGGGATGCATCATAGAAAAGACCTCCAAACGGCGCGGTGCGCCGGAAAGTGTGGTATGAAAATTGACAATTCCAGAAATCATGCTAATATCTAATTATAGTACACAGACCCCTGAAGTGCAACTGGCTTTTTTGCCGACTTCTGGCACTGCGGGACGAAAGGAGGCGGCACATATGTTCCCAGCGCAGGTCAGCGCCATTCTGGAGCGGCTGGAGCAGGCGGGCTTCGCGGCCTATGCCGTGGGCGGCTGCGTGCGGGACACGCTGCTGGGCCGCGTGCCCCAGGACTGGGATGTTGCCACCTCCGCCCGGCCGGAGCAGACCGCCGCACTGTTCGCGGGCCGCAGCATCCCCACGGGATTGCAGCACGGCACCGTCACTGTCCGGCAGGAGGGCCTTTCCGTAGAGGTCACCACCTTCCGCGCCGACGGCCCCTACTCGGACCACCGCCGCCCTGACGCGGTGTATTTCTCCGACTCGCTGGCGGAGGACCTGTGCCGCCGCGACCTGACGGTGAACGCCATGGCCATGGACCGCCGCGGCGTCCTCACCGACCTCCACGGCGGCAGGGAGGACCTGCGCCGCGGCCTCCTGCGCTGCGTGGGGGAGCCGGATCGCCGCTTTGACGAGGACGCCCTGCGCATCATGCGGACGCTGCGCTTCGCATCGGTGCTGGGCTTCACCGTGGAGGAGCGCACCGCCGCCGCGCTGCACCGCTGCGCCCCGCTGCTGGGCAGCATCGCCGCAGAGCGGCTGCTGTCGGAGACGGACCGCCTGCTGTGCGGCCGGTACGTGCTGCCGGTGCTGCTGGCGTACCCCGACGTACTGGGCGTATTCCTGCCGGAGCTGCTGCCCTGCGTGGGCCTTGACCAGCGGAACCGCCACCATCTCTACGATGTGTGGGGCCATACGTCCCGCGCCGTGGCCGCCGTCCCGCCGGAGCCGGTGCTGCGCTGGACCATGCTGCTCCACGACGTGGGCAAGCCCCCCTGTTTCACCGTGGATGATCGGGGCGTGGGCCATTTCTACGGCCACCCCAAGGTATCGGCGGAGCTGGCGGAGACCGCCTGCCGCCGACTGCGGATGGACAAGCGCACCGCCCATCAGGTGGTGACGCTGGTGCAGTGGCACGATCGGGACATCCCACGGACGGAGAAGGCCATCGCACGCGCCGTCCACCAACTGGGGGAGGGCACGTTCCGACAGCTGCTGGCGGTAAAGCGGGCGGACAATCTGGCCCAGCATCCCGACTACCGCTATCGTCTGGCGGACATTGACCGCGCGGAGGAGATACTGAACACCCTGCTGGAAAAACAGGCTTGCTTCTCCCTCCGCGATCTGGCGGTGAACGGCAGGGACCTGACGGCCCTGGGCCTGCGCGGCCCCGCCATCGGGCAAACGCTGAACGCCCTGCTGGCACAGGTGATGGACGGTGCGCTGCCCAACCAGCGGGACGCCCTGCTGAACGCCGCGCGGCATACCATAGGATGAGAGGAAAACGGAGGAGACGTGAGTCTCCTCCGTTTCGCTATGCGTTTTCCTTCACCCACGCCCTGGCGAACTCCGCGAACTGCCGGGCGGCGGGGCCGGTCTCCACGCTGCCCATGGTCAGCGCGATGGTGCGGTAGGCCGGCGGGTCCAGCGGACGCAGCTCCACGCCCTCATTGTTGCCCCGCAGCAGCAGGGACGGCATGATGCTGACGCCCAGCCCCTGCCGCACCATGGCAATGACGGCGTAGTCGTCCTTGGTGCGGAACCGGATATCCGGCTTGGCGCCCACGGCGTCCAGTGCCCGCCGCACATCGTGGTTGGAGGTCTCCAGCAGGGAGATGATGGGCTCCTTGGCGATCTCCGCCGCAGGGCACACCGGCAGACTGCACAGTCGGTGCCCCTTGGGCAGCACGGCCACCAGCTCGTCGCGGTACAGCGGCACGCACCGGCTGTCCGCCTCAGCGGGCAGGGCCACAAAGGCCAGATCCACGCTGCCGTCCGCCAGCCACCGGTCCACATCGTGGTAGTCGCCGTTGAACAGCTCGAACTCCACCTGGGGGTGCTCCTGCTGGAACCGCATCATCATGGCCGGCAGCCAGTGGGTGGCCACGCTGGTGAACGTGCCTACCCGCACCTTGCCCGCCGCCAGCGTGTGCAGCTCCTCCGCCGTCTGGTGCAGCAGCCGCTCCTCCGCCACGATGGCGCGGATGTGGGGCATAAGGCGTTCGCCCTCCGGCGTCAGCCGCGCGCCGGTGCGGGTGCGCTTCAGGAGCGGCAGACCCAGCTCCGCTTCCACCGCGGCCACAATGTGGCTGACGCCGGACTGGGTGAGGCCCAGCTCCTCCGCCGCCTTGGTCAGCGACGCCCGCTCCACGACTTTTTCGACAACAGCATACTTTTTTGTGTCCATTTTGTGAATTTACCCCTTGCATTTTTGAATGCGTGGTGCTATGATACGCCCATGTATTCAAAATCTTTATGAGACACATTATAAATCTTCATGTGTCGCCTGTCAAGGAGGAATTTTCCCATGGATGGAGCAAACATTCAGCACCTGCTGGCTATGATCCTGTATATGCTGGCGGTGATCGCCATCGGCATCGTGTTCGCCCGCCGCGCCAACAAGGACGCAGAGTCGTATTTTCTGGGCGGCCGCAGTCTGGGCCCCTGGGTCACGGCTTTCAGCGCCGAAGCGTCGGACATGTCCGGCTACCTGCTGATGGGCCTGCCGGGCCTTGCCTACTGGACGGGCCTTGCCGACGCGGGCTGGACCTGCATCGGCCTTGCCTTGGGCACGTATCTGAACTTCCTTATCACCTCCCGCCGTCTGCGGCGGTACAGCATCGCGGTGGACGCCTTCACCGTGCCTGACTTCTTCTCTAAGCGCTATCACGAGGGCAGGCACAAGACCCTGATGATGCTGTCCTCCCTTATTATCATTATCTTCTTCTCTGTCTACGCGGCCCAGTGCCTCAGCACCTGCGGCAAGCTGTTTGCCAACCTGTTCGGCCTGTCCTACCAGAGCATGATGATCGTGGCGGCGGCCTTCGTGCTGATCTACACGTTCCTGGGCGGCTTCCTGGCGGAGAGCGCCTCCGATTTCATGCAGGCCGTGGTGATGGTGACGGTGCTGGTGCTGATCCTCATCATGTCCGTGGGCGCTGCCGGCGGCCTGTCTGCGGCCATTCAGCACGCCGAGGGCATCGACGGCTTCTTCTCCCTGGTCCAGTCCGCTGCCCCCTCTGCCACAGAGGTGGACGTGTTCGGCGCCGCCAAGCCTTACGGCGTACTGTCCATCGTGTCCTGCCTGGCCTGGGGCCTGGGCTACTTCGGCATGCCCCAGGTGCTGCTGCGGTTCATGGGCATCCGCTCTGAGAAGGAGCTGAAGCTCTCCCGCCGTGTGGCCATCGTCTGGGTGGTCATCTCCATGGCGGCCGCCGTGTTCATCGGCATCGTGGGCCGCAGCATCGCGGGTCTGGACTACCTGTCCAACAGCGATGCCGAGAACATCTTTGTGGACGCGGCCATCATGTTCCTGCCTCCCGTGCTGGCGGGCTTTGCCTGCGCCGGCGTGCTGGCGGCGGCCATTTCCTCCTCCGACTCCTACCTGCTGATCACGGCCAGCGCCGTCAGCCAGAACCTCTATCGCGGTATTGTAAAGAAGGATGCCACGGAGAAGCAGGTCATGTGGTGCTCCCGCATTACTCTGATGCTCATCACGCTGGTGGCCATGGCCATCGCCTGGAACTCCAACTCCACCATCTTCGGCATCACCGCCTTTGCCTGGGCGGGCTTCGGCGCGGCCTTCGGCCCCCTGATGCTGTTCTCCCTGTTCTGGAAACGTACCACCCGCGCCGGCGCCATCGCCGGTATGGTGGCCGGCGGCGCCATGGTATTCTTCTGGCGCGGCGTGCTGAAGCCGATGGGCGGTGTGTGGGGTATCTACGAGCTGCTGCCCGCCTTCCTGTTCAGCGCACTGGTCATCGTGGTGGTCTCCCTGCTGACCCGGAAGCCCAGCGCCGACATGGACAGCGAGTTTGACCGCGTTAAGGCCGGTCAGGTGTAAAAACGCAAGAAAAGAAAACCCTCCGCCTGTGCGGAGGGTTTTCTTTTCTGCTCTGCGGAGGGCCTTTTCCTGTCTGAGCGCCGCCCTGCGCTATTTTTCCGACCCCACTTGACAGAGAGGCGGCGTTGCGGTATATTTAATTCAAATTTGAACAATACAAAGTTGAAGTAAAGGAGATGGCACATATGCACGCCAATGTGGAGTTCGCCCAGAAGGTCGCCCTGGCCTACGGCGCGGTATGCAAGCCGCTGTGCCGCGAGCTGGGCCTGACACAGACAGCCTTCGACATCCTGCTGTTCCTGGCCAACAACCCGTCCTACCGGACGGCGCGGGACATTGTGGAGGTGCGGCACATCAAGGCAAATCTGGTGTCCGTCAACGTGGACAGACTGGTGCAGGAGGGATACCTGACGCGGCAGCCGGTGGCGGGAGACCGCCGCAAGACGGCGCTGGCATGCACCCCTAGGGCGCAGGAGGTCATCCGCCGCGGACGGCAGCTGCAAACGGCGTTCTTCGACAGCCTGTTCCGCGGCATGGAGCCGCCGCTGCGGACGGCGTTCATTGACGCCATGCAGATTATTGACAGCAATCTGGATCAGCTGCTGCGGGAGGAGCGATAGTATGCAGATATGGATCACGATCTTAGTCACGTTTTTCGCCGGTATGGGTGCGGGCCTGGGCACCGGCTTTGCCGGTATGAGCGCTGCGGCGGTGATCAGCCCCATGCTCATCACATTTCTGGGTATGGACCCCTATATGGCGGTGGGCATCGCCCTGTCCTCCGACGTGCTGGCCAGCGCCGTCTCGGCCTATACGTACCATAAGAACGGCAATCTGGATGTGAAAAACGGCCTTATCATGATGGGCAGCGTGCTGGCATTCACCGTGGTGGGCAGCTACGTTGCCAGTCTGGTGCCTTCTGCCACCATGGGGAATTTCTCCGTGTTCATGACGTTCCTGCTGGGTATCAAGTTCATCGTCCGACCGGTGATGACCACCAAGGAGTCCATGCAGAGCGTGTCGGCGAAGAAGCGGGTGGTCCAGTCGCTGGTCTGCGGCATGCTCATCGGCTTCATCTGCGGCTTCATCGGCGCAGGCGGCGGCATGATGATGCTCCTGATCCTTACCACCGTGCTGGGCTACGAGCTGAAAACGGCGGTGGGCACCAGCGTCTTTATCATGACCTTCACGGCCCTCACCGGCGCGGTATCCCATTTCGCCATCGGGGGCACGCCGGACTGGCTGGTGTGGACACTCTGCGTCATCTTCACACTGGTGTGGGCCCGCATCGCCGCGGTGTTTGCCAATATGGCACAGCCCAAGACGCTGAACCGCGCTACCGGCATCGTACTGGTGGTGCTTGGCGCGGTCATCATGGGCGTAGGCATTCTGAAATAAGCGCCCTATAAAAGCAGCCCTCCGCACTGAATGTGAAGCGGAGGGCTGCTTTTATACGTTTTTCAGCCGGAAGCTGCTGCGGTAGAATTCCAGCAGCCCCTCCCGCTGCATCCGTCCCAGCTCACGGGACAGGGCGCTGCGGTTGACGCCCAGTACCTCCGCCATCTCCTGACGTGAGTAGGGCACGCGGAAATAGTCGCTGCCCGCCGCCTCCCGCCGGTCCCGCAGGAACAGCAGGATGCGCCGCCGCAGCTGGGGCTCCGTGAGATAGGCCACCCGCTGCCGCAGGCCCCAGAATTTGCTGGCCGTCTCCGCCAGCAGATTCCGCCGCAGCGCCACGTGGCAGGCGCAGCCCCGCCCGCAGTCGGACAGAATACCCTCCAGCGGCAGGAACAGCACCGCCGCTCCCTCCGCCGACGCCACCAGTGACAGGGGACTGGCCTGCCCAGCTGCCATCAGCAGGTCGCCGAACACACCGCCCTTCTCCTGCCGCGCCGCCAGCACCGCGCCGCCGTCCTCACCGTACTGCACCGCATCCACGCAGCCCTCCAGCACGATGCCCGCCATGGGCACCGCGTCGCCGGCATGCCACAGAAACTCGCCCCGCCCGTATCGCCGCACCGGACAATGCAGGCAGTCCAGCAGCCGCCGGATGTCCCCGTCCTCCATGTCCTGAAACAGGCCCGTCCGCCGCAGCAGCGCCGTGTCGATATCCATGCACATCCTCCTTTTGTTGCCGTGGCAACGTAAACTTCTTCCGGACATGCTATCATAAAGGAAAAGAAAAAGAAAGAGGTTTCCGCATGAAAAATAAAACTTTCTGGATCGCTGAGACGGCGGTCATGATCGCGCTGCTGGTGGCGCTGCAGTGGGCTACCAAGGCTCTGGGCCAGTTCGTCACCGGCTCCTGTGTCAATCTGGTGCTGGGCGTGTCCACCCTGGTGGGCGGCGTATGGTGCGGCGCGGTGGTGGCTCTGGTCAGTCCCTTCTGCGCCTTCCTGGTGGGCGTAGGCCCCGCCAAGCTGGCCATCGTGCCCTTCATCGCCGTGGGAAATCTGGTACTGGTGCTGGTACTCCACTTCATCGCCGGCGGCAAGCCCCTGGGTCTGCGCAGTTACTTGGCGGTGGCCGCGGCGGCCGTGTGCAAGTTCGTGGTGCTGTTCCTGCTGGTGACCAGAGTGGCCATTCCTGCTCTGAACCTGCCGGAGGCGGCAGCCTCCGCCATGTCCGCGTCCTTCTCCTGGCCTCAGCTGGTAACGGCGGCCATCGGCGGCGTCATCGCCGTCACCATCGCCCCCGCCATCCGCAAGGCTCTGAAGCGCTGAACCTGTATAAAAAAACATCCCGTGCCGATGCACGGGATGTTTTTTTGCTTCTCAGTGGCCGCTGGGCATCTTCCATCCGAAGTGGTCGGTGTGCAGCAGCATATGGGCCTTGTGACCCAGCGGCTGGCGCAGGTACTCCTTATACAGCGCCTGCACGTCCTTGTTCTCATGGGAGAAGCGCACCTTCGTATTCTTGTCGATATTCCACAGCACGTCGCCGCGGCTGGCTGCCATCTCCACACTGTCGTGGATGGGCTGTCCGCCGCCGCCGGCGCAGCCGCCGGGACACGCCATGACCTCCACGAAGTCATAGTCCACCTCACCGGCGTCGATGGCGTTCATCAGCTTCCGGGTCGCACCCAGACTGCTGACCACCGCCACGCGCACGTCGCCTGCGCCGGGGATGGTGAACTTTGCCTCCTTCCAGCTGTCCATTCCTCGGACGGCGTGGAAGGCGTCGGGATCGGGGTTTTTCCCCGTTACCAGATAATAGGCGCTGCGCAGAGCCGCGTCCATGACGCCGCCGGTGGCGCCGAATACCACGGCTGCGCCGGTGCCGAAGCCCAGAGGGCTGTCGAACGGCGTTTCCGACAGGACGGCGGGATTGATCTGCTCACCGCGGAACATGCGGACGATCTCGCGGGTGGTCAGCACCACGTCCACGTCGGGATCGCCCTCGGCGTCCCGCATGGTGGGCAGCGCCGCCTCCGCCTTCTTGGCGGTGCAGGGCATGATGGACACCACGAACAGCTTTTTGGGGTCCACGTTCAGCTGGTCGGCCAGATAGCTCTTGACCACAGCGCCGAACATCTGCTGAGGGCTCTTGGCCGTGGACAGGTTGCCGATGTAGGCGGGGAACTGGCTCTTGACGAACCGCACCCAGCCGGGGCAGCAGCTGGTGAACATGGGCCAGTGGTACTTGTTGCGGTGGGTAAAGCGCTCGATGAACTCGCTGCCCTCCTCCATGATGGTCAGGTCGGCGGTGAAATTGGTGTCGAATACATAGTCGAAGCCCATGGTTTTCAGGGCCGTCACCATCCGCTCCGCCGTGGCGTACTTGGGGTCCAGGTGGAAGAATTCCGCCCAGGCCGCCCGAACGGCGGGGGCCATCTGCACCACGGTGATGCGCTGGGGATCGGCCAGAGCGTCAAACACCTTGCCGGTGTCGTCGTGCTCCTGCAGACCGCCCACGGGACAGTGGGTGACGCACTGACCGCAGAATGTGCAGTCGCTCTCGCCCAGCGTGCGGGTACGGGCCACGCCTACGGTGGTGTGGGAGCCGGTACCCATCAGGTCCCAGATGCCCATGGTCTGCACCTTGTCACAGATCTGGATGCAGCGCATGCACTTGACGCAGCGGTTCTCCAGCCGGATGACGGGGTTGGAGAAGTCGTCGGGGATGTTCCGAAGATCCTCGATGTAGTGCTCGCCCAGCAGGTTGTAGTCATTGGTGAGCTGCTGGAGCTTGCAGTTGCCGCTGCGGGTACACTTGGTGCATTTGGTGTCGTGCTGGCTCAGCAGCAGCCGCAGGTTTACGCGCCGCGCCTCGCGGACGCGGGGGGAGTTGGTGTGGACCACCATGCCCCGGGATACCACGTTGTCGCAGGCGGGGACCAGACGGGGCTGCCCCTCCACCTCCACGGTGCAGATGCGGCAGGCGCCGATCTCATTGATGCCCTTGAGATAGCACAGAGTGGGGATCTCGATATGGATGCTGCGGGCCGCCTCCAGAATGGTGGTGTCCTCCGGCACCGTGACGGCATGGCCATCGATGGTCAGCGTTACCATTTGACATTCCTCCCTCCTCTGAAAATACCGTAGCCGAAGTGGTCGCAGCGCAGGCAGCGGGATGCCTCAGTGCGGGCGCCCTCCTCCGTCAGGCCGTACTCGATGTCCTCGAAGTCGCACCGGCGTTCGCAGGCCTCCCGCTCGGTGGTGTTGATGCGCCCGTGAGGGCCGCGGTTGTTCAGCCGCGGGGACGGGATGTCCACATCCACCTCGATCTCGTGCTGGAAGCCCAGATGTACATCGATGTTGGCCGCCGCCACCTTACCGGCGGCGATGGCACGGATGGCTGTGGCGGGGCCGGTGACGCAGTCGCCTCCGGCAAACAGGTTGTCCATGTCGCCTACCTGGCCGGACAGCCCTGCCACGAATACGCCCCGCTTGATGGGTACACCGGCCTGCTCGAAGCCCTGGATCTCAATGCCCTGCCCGATGGCCACCACGATGATGTCCGCGGGGATGCGCACCTCCGGCAGGTCGGCCTTGTTGGGCCGGGGGCGACCGGACTTGTCGGCCTCGCCGATGATCTGGGGCTGGACCCACAGCGCTGCGGCGCAGCCGTCCTCATCAGCCTCAATGCGGACGGGGGCCATCAGGGTCTGGATCTCCGCGCCCTCGGCCATGGCGCCCGTCACCTCGTCGGGCAGGGCCGTCATGTCCTCTATGCGGCGGCGGTAGACGCAGGTCACCTTGTCCGCCCCCAGACGGATGGAGCTGCGGGTCACGTCCATGGCCACGTTGCCGCCGCCGATGACCACTACCTGCTTGCCGGAGAAGTCCGGCATCACGTCGTCGCCGATGGCGCGCAGCATCTCCACGGCGGACATCACATTTTTGCTGTCCTCCCCGGGGATGCCCACCTTCTTGTCCTGATGAGCGCCGATGGCGATATACAGACAGTCGTATTCCTTCTGCAGCTCCTCCACCCACACGTCCACGCCCACGGTGGTGCCGGTGTGTGCTTCAATACCCAGGGAGAGAATGGATTCGATCTCCGCGTCCAGCAGCTGGCGGGGGAAACGGTAGCTGGGGATGCCGTAGCGCAGCATACCGCCCAGCTTCTCCCGCTCCTCGAACACCGTGACCTTATGGCCCATCAGCGCCAGATAGTAGGCGCAGCTCAGTCCGCTGGGCCCTCCTCCGATAATGGCCACCTTCTTGCCGGTAGGCGGCGCACAGGCGGGCTGGGGCACATCGCCTGCGTGGTCCACGGCGTAGCGCTTCAGGCCGCGGATGTTGATGGCGTCGTCGATCATGTTCCGGCGGCACCGCGCCTCGCAGGGGTGCTCGCAGATGTAAGCGCAGGCGGTGGGGAAGGGGTTGTCCTTCCGGATCAGGCGCACCGCGTCAGCGCAGCGTCCCTCGCCCACCAGCGCCATGTAGCCCGGCACATCCACGCCCGCGGGGCACAGCGCCACGCAGGGCACCGGCAGCTGCAGGCCCGCCAGACATCGATGGTGCTGGATGTGCTCCTCGTAGTCGTCGCGGAAGCCCTCCAGTCCGTCCAGCACCAGCCTGGCCGCATCGCGGCCGATGGCGCAGTCGGCGGTGTTCAGCGTGGTACGGGCGGTCTTTTCGATGATGTCGATAGTGCCCATGTCGGCGGTGCCGTCCAGCACCGTGGCGATGAGCTTGCTCAGCTGCCCCAGACCGATGCGGCAGGGCACGCACTTGCCGCAGGACTGTGCGTGGCACAGATGCAGGAACGCCAGCGCCATGTCCACGGGGCACAGACCCGGGGGACTGGCGGCGATGCGGCGCTCTACATCGCGGTAGAGGTTATCTACCACGGTCTGCGCGCGGCTGGGACTCTTGATGTCAAGTCTGCTCAAGGCAGAGACCTCCTTTCATCTGAGCGGGGCACAGCGCCCTGCCCGGAACGATGCTAAAGTTGCATTTAGAATACCACAAAAAGTGAAAAAGTCAATTGAATCAAAAAAGTTGTTTAAGCAATGAAAAATTCTCAAAAAATGGCGCTTATTGTCTATAATAATTTTAACATACCTGCGCCGCAGTGCCGAAAAACGCGTACTTACACGAAACTTTTTCTTGTCGGGAGGTTTTTTTCGCCCATCCTTGACAGGGGCACGGTGCGGATATATAATTCAAATGTATGCGGTCTGGTCGGCCGCACCATACCATGTGAAAACAGGGCATCCCCGCCGCCCCGCAGTCAGGGAGGGTGCCTGCTTTTGCCGCACTTCGCCGCGGCTATGAGGAACTGCTATGAACTTTCGTTTGGTCGCAAATATCACCAGCTACGTGCTGTGGGTGGAGGCAGGCTTTCTGCTGCTGCCGCTGGCGGTGTCGGTGTTCTCCGGCGAGGCGTGGCTGCCGTTTTTCATCACGGCGGTGCTATGCATCCTGATCGGCGGTGCGCTGCATCTGGTGCCGGTGAAAAAGCGAAAAATGCACGGGCGGGACGGCTTTATGGCCGTGGCTCTGGGCTGGATCGCCCTGTCCCTGACGGGAGCGCTTCCCTACGTGCTCACCGGTGCGCTGGACAGCTACGTGGACGCTGTGTTTGAAACGGTGTCCGGCCTGACCACTACCGGCTCCACGGTGTTCCCTGAGGTGGAGCACCTGCCCTACAGCGTTCTGCTGTGGCGCTCCCTGACCCAATGGATGGGCGGCATGGGCGTTCTGGTGCTGTTTCTGGCGCTGATGCCCAAGCTGGGGGATGGCGCGGTGTACCTGATGCGGGCGGAGAGCCCGGGCCCCATCAAGTCCAAGCTGGTGCCCAAGGTGGGCAGCACCGCCAAGATCCTGTACGGCATCTACGTGGCGCTGACGGTGCTGGAGATGGCCTGCCTGCGCATCGCGGGGCTCAGCTGGTTCTCCGCGGTGAACCACGCCTTCACCACCATGGCCACCGGCGGCTTTTCCATCAACAACACCTCGCTGGCGGGCAGCAGTCCTGCGGTGATGTGGATCATTACCGTCTTTTCGTTTCTGGCGGGCGTCAACTTCTCCCTGCTGTTCCTGGCCGCCACCGGCAAGCTCCGTACCGCCCTGCGCAGCGAGGAGCTGCGGGTCTACACCACCATCGTGGTGAGTGTGACGCTGCTGATCTGCGTGTGCCTGCGTGTGCAGGCGGGGGTGCCGCTGGGCGAATCCGTGACGGACGCGGCGTTCCAGACCGTGACCATCATCACCACCACCGGCTTTGCCACCGTGGATTTCGCCCTGTGGCCCACGTTCTGCCGTATGGCGCTGCTGGTGCTGATGTTCATCGGCGGCTGCGCCGGCTCCACCTCCGGCGGTATGAAGCTGTCCCGTGTGCTGATCCTTTGGAAATCGCTGGTCCGTGAGCTAAAGCGCATGGTCCATCCCAACCACGTCAGCGTCATCACAGTGGACGGTCAGCCCGTGGAGGAGCGTGTCGTCTTGTCTACCGGCGCGTATATCATGGCCTATATGGCGGTGGTGCTGACCGGCGCGCTGGTGGTGAGCTGGGATAACTACGGCTTTCAGGAATCCTTCGCCGCGTCCCTGACCTGCATCAGCAACGTGGGACCCGGCCTGGGTATTCTTGGCCCTATGGAAAACTTTTCCATCCTGTCGCCGCTGAGCAAGCTGGTGTTGTCGCTGGAGATGCTTACCGGCCGTCTGGAGCTGATGCCCATGCTGGCCCTGATGACCCGCGGCGCGTGGAGCGACCGCTGAATTGGAAAAAAACGGGAGCGCCGCTCCCGTTTTTTCGTGTAAAACAATGGCATGATGAAGAAATAACCAAAATGGCCGGAAAAGTTCCGAAAACTGTTATTTCGGGAAGTGACAAATGCAACAGATGAACGTGCGGCGGCGGGAGTATACTGGCACTGCACAACACGAACAGGAGGGATCTACATGATCCGGAGGATCATTCACATCGATGAGGAAAAGTGTAACGGCTGCGGCAAGTGTGTCCACGCCTGCCACGAGGGGGCCATCGACCTGGTGAACGGCAAGGCCAGACTGATGCGGGAGCACTACTGCGACGGGCTGGGAGACTGTCTGCCGTCCTGCCCCACCGGCGCCATCACCTTTGAGGAGCGGGAGGCTCCCGCCTACGACGAGGCGGCGGTGAAGGCGGCCCAGGCTGCCAAGGCGGCGGCCCACACCGGCTGTCCCGGCAGCCGCATCCGGCAGATGACGGCGAAAGCCCCTGCGGCAGCGGGAGAGTCCGTGCCCGGGCAGCTCACCAACTGGCCGGTGCAGATCAAGCTGGCGCCCACGGCAGGCCCCACCTTTGCGGGCCGCGATCTGCTGATCGCCGCGGACTGCACCGCCTATACCTACGGCGACTTCCACCGTCGATTCCTCTCAGGCCGGACGCTGCTCATCGGCTGTCCCAAGCTGGACATGGTGGATTACAGCGAGAAGCTCACTGCTATTTTCCGGGGAAATGACATCCGCTCCGTGACGCTGCTGCGGATGGAAGTGCCCTGCTGCGGCGGGCTGGAGCACGCAGTGAAAACGGCGCTGGCCGCCTGCGGCAAGGACATCCCGCTGACGGTGCAGGTGGTGAACATCGACGGCACGCTGGCGTAACAGAGTGGCCGAAAAAGTTGCAAAAAAGGGACGCAGCCGGAAAACCGGCTGCGTCCCTTCTGTCATGTCATGAAATCAGCATCAGGCGTTGGCGGCGCAGTACGCCTCGTAGCGGCTCTGGAGCCACGCCTTCAGCGCCTCCACGCCGTCGTCGTCCCAGGGGAAATCCTGCTCCGCCACATCCGCGGCCAGCTCGTAGCACAGTTGGGAGTAGACAGCGGCGTGGATGACGTTTTCCTTGGCGTCGTTGTTAAAGCGATAGCGGAACTCGCCAATGGAGCCGGTGTAGATAAAGGCCCGCTTGAACCAGCGGGGCATCAGCTCGGTGAACTGAGGGTGCATAGCAGTCTGTCCTTTCGGAAAAAGTGGCGCGGCGCGCCTATGAACAGTATAGCACAGACAGCGGCGCTTGTCCAAGACTTTTGACGGCGGGGTCTGGCGGGCATCTCGGTGATAGCGGCGCCTGGCGGCGGCAGCAGGGGAGCATACAGTTAAAATATCGGAGCGGGGAACGCAGAAGAAAGCTCCCCAGTGCAGGGCGCGGGGAATGGTCGTCAGCAAGTAGACGCGCCCCTTGCCCCTCTGGGCGTTTCAGCTACACAGGAGAGTGATTCCGGTGTGCCGCAGAGCGAGAGCGAATACAAGGGGCTGGATGAACTTTTGGGCAAGGCTAAGCGGGGCCGCGACGGCGAGAAGGAGGGCGGCTTGACATGGGATGAAGAATCTGCTATTGTCAGCTATAAATCCGGCGACAGCTACGGGCTCAACGGAAAGCTGAGCGAGGGGGTGCCGCTGACGGCGTACCAAAGCCAGCTTCGGGACCATCTGGATACCGCGTTGGAAAAGCTGCCGGTGTATCAAGGCACTGTGTACCGGCACTACGCTTTCGATGATTTTGGAGGAAGAGAGGCACTGCTTCAGTTCCTCAGAAAGTTTTCGCCGGATGATCCCATTAACCTCGGCGGATATCTGTCCGTCAGTATGGACCCCAATACAGACCGAACCAGCGGGCAGTACACTGTCGATATGGTGATCGATGCGAAAACGGCCCGTTCCATCAACGGCTTCGGAGCGAACACGGAGCGGGAGGCGATCCTGGCGCGGAATGTACGTCTTATGCCGCGCTCCGTAGAGAGGGTCGGCCCATACAAATTCAAGATCACAGCGGAGGGGTATGCAAATGGAAGTGGAGAACTGGCTGCCGAGCGTGTGCGGTACATGCGAGAAAGCGAACAGGGGCGCGAGGACCTGCGCGGTATATCCGGACGGTATCCCGTGGGAGTACCAGCAGAAAATCAAGGGACGGCCGGACGAGATGGATACAACGCCGGACTGTCCGGAGTATCAGCAGACAACCAATCCGCAGCGCTGGATGACGCCGGAATGGCGGCAGATCATGCAGGACCTGGAGCGGGAAGTGGAGCGGGACCGAGAACGCGGGAAGTAAACGACGGGCTGGGCGGCGCGGTGCTCCGCAGAATCCTTTTCATGGGGGGCCGCAATCACGGAAGCGGCCGCAGTTCCGAATCATCTGACGGCGGCATATTTTGCAGTTGACCTTTTGGCCCACAGCAGGTATAGTGGTAGGACGATGACTGAGAGGAGTGGGTACGTGAAAAAAGACCTGCTGGCGGCGCTGCGGCACGGCGAAGAGCTGACACTGCGGCAGCAGACAACGATGGCATTGCAGCTGAGTATCCCCGCCATTCTGGCGCAGCTGTCGTCCATCGCGATGCAGTACATTGATTCGTCCATGGTCGGCCATCTGGGGCGGGACGCCAGCGCCGCTATCGGGCTGGTGGCCTCCAGCACATGGCTGCTGAGCGGTCTGTGCCGCGCTCTGACCGTGGGCTTCTGCGTCCAGACGGCCCAGCGCATCGGCGCGGGGGAGGAGCGGGATGCCCGCAATCTGGTGAAGCAGAGCCTGCTGGTGGGAGTGGCCTTCGGAATGGTACTGGCAGCGCTGTCCGCCGCGCTGGCCGGACCGCTGCCCCGCTGGCTGGGTGCGGAGGAGAGCATCTGGCAAGGTGCGTCCGTGTATTTCCTGATCTTCGCCCTGTCCCTCCCCGCCCTGCAAATAAACGGTCTGGTGGCCGCGCTGCTGCAGGCCAGCGGTAATATGCGGACACCCAGCGCCCTGCTGGTGCTGATGTGCGGGCTGGATGTGGTGTTCAACCTGCTGCTCATCTTCCCCTCCCGTCAGATCGGTGCGATCACATTGCCGGGCGCCAATTTAGGCGTTGCCGGCGCTGCGCTGGGTACGGCGCTGGCGGAGGTGGTCGTGGCGGTCATCATGTGTGTGTGCCTGCTGCGCTCGCCTATGCTGGGGCTGCGGCGGGGCGAGAAGCTGCGGTTCGTGCCGCAGCAGCTGAAACGTGCGGTGCGGCTGGGCATCCCCGTGGCCATTGAGCAGGCGGTCATGTCCGGCGGACAGATCGTCACCACCGGCGTGATCGCGCCGCTGGGAACGCTGTCCATCGCAGCCAACTCCTTCGCCGTCACGGCGGAGGCGCTGTGCTACATGCCGGGGACCGGCGTGGAGACGGCAGCGGTGACGCTGATCGGCCAGAGCGTAGGCGCCAGGCGGCGGGATCTGGTGACGCGGCTGAGCTGGGTGACGGTGCTGCTGGGCATGGGCATCATGGCGGTGATGTCGGCGTGCATGTATGTGCTGGCACCGTGGATCATCGGGTTGCTGAGCCCCGATGCCCAGGTGGTGGCGCTGGGGACGGAGGTGCTGCGCATCGTGGTGTTCGCCGAGCCGCTGTTCGGCGCGGCTATGGTGTGCGCCGGTGTGTTCCAGGGGGCGGGCAGCTCCCTGCTCAGCTCCGTGCTGAACTTCGCCAGTATGTGGGGCGTCCGCATCCCGCTGACGCTGCTGCTCACTTCCCGGCTGGGTCTGCACGGCGCGTGGGTCGCCATGTGCATAGAGCTGTGCTTCCGCGGGGCGCTGTTTTTGTTCTGCCTGTGGCGGAAATTCTGGCTGCCCAAGGACCTGCGGGAGCCGGTACAACGATAACTGAAGCTCCCCTCGATGCTTTGCATCGGGGGGAGCTTTGGGTTGCGTTACAGCAGTGGGAGCGGGGCTCCCAGAGCCAGGGACTCCGGCGACAGGAGCAGCGCGAGAGGGCCGGTACCGGAGAGACGGTGTTTGAAAGCGTTAGAATTGTGTTAGAAAATCAGGGGACGTTTTCCGTTCGGGCAAAATAAAAAAGTCCCGAAACCCTTGGCTTAACAGTGATAAGGAACTAATTTACTTATCAACTGTTAGCTGACGGTTTCCGGGGTGCATACGGACAAATCCCGTCTGATTTCTAACAGGAAGTCAGACGGGATTTTCGCTTTATATTTCGAATTATGGAAGACATACCATGAAAACCTTAATATCTTGTGCTTACACTATGGATAATTGCTGTGTGGAACTGAAATTCAGGGACGGCAGAATGATTGCGATTGACACTATCGCTGTTGAGAACGAGATTGCAGACAATATGTATCAGCGGTCAGAGTTGGATTATTTGATCTACAATGACCCGATAGCATATGCTGACTTGATATTGAATGGCGATCCCGAAACCTATCTGAAAACTGTAACAGAATACAAGCCTTTGGATAGCTGACAACACGCTGCCCGCAGGAGAAAATCCTGCGGGCGTTTTTCTGTTTATTTATTTATTTTCCTCCGTTGGATCTCAATTTTGGAAAGAAGATGACTATCTTAAAGCCCTTTCCCCACTGGGAAGCAGCTTCCAGACGAAGGTTTAGATCGTCAGCCATCTTCTTAACCAGGTAAAGCCCTATACCGGTAGCTTTCTTTCTGCTGTCAGTAGAATCCCCGGTAAAGCCCTTTTGAAAAATATACGGCAGATCATATTTTTTTACACCGATGCCGTTATCCTCAACTGAAAGGACATCTGCGGTCTCCGAATGTATCATAGAGATCGTTAGCATGGGACTATCGCTGCTATATTTTATGGCATTGCTCACGATCTGTCCCAACATAAACTGAAGCCCTCTACGGTCTGTATAGACTGTTTCAGATTGCAGTTTATTGAGAATTACAAACTGCTTTTCTTCCAGAAGTGGGGCATAGTCCTCCAGAACTTCCCCCAAGCACTGATTCAAATTGATATCCTCAAACTGATAATCCTTTGTACTGCTCTTTAACCGGGCATAGTATAACATTTGAGTGACATCCTCCTGAAGCTGACTGCGGACATAATCCAGCTTTGCTTGCAGGGGAGGAGATATTTCGTCGCTCCGATTATCCAGGAGCATGGTCAACAACGATAGGGGCGTTTTCGCTTCATGTGCCCAGCCCTCCACGTATTCTTCATAG
>ERZ772883.196-NODE-196-length-70071-cov-10.776151_pt1 | contig 70071 bp, 51 predicted proteins | sample MGYA00580575_ERZ772883 | MGnify/ENA primary metagenome ERZ772883 (study PRJEB29015, sample SAMEA2737666) | human gut metagenome | biome: human gut; feature: human-associated habitat; material: faeces | place: China | collected 2012 ... | reverse complement strand
GTAAATCCCGCACCTTTGCCACTCTGGATAAAGTGCAGGATTGGGCGCGCCCCACAGTGGCCAAGCTGCTGGATAAGGGCGTCTTGCAGGGCGATGGGCAAGGGCTCAATCTGGGCTATGATCTCCTGCGAACCCTGGTAATCCTGGACCGGCTAGGCAAACTGGACTGATCTAGCAAGTTGCCGGCAAGCAGACTGCGAACCATTTCCAAAATAGAAATAGTTCCTGCTGGCCTTTTTGGCCTTTTGGGCGGCAACCAGCAAGTTGCAGGCAAGTTGCAGGCAAGTTAAAAAATTATCCCCCTCCCGGCAGTTTTTGGCTGCTGGGAGGGGGATTTTTTTAGTTTGCGCTATCCGGTGGCTCGTGGATATGCTCCATCAGGTCGCCCGGCTGGCAAGATAAGGCTGTGCAGATTTTATCAAGCACGTCCACCGGTATGCGGCTGATTGTGCCTAGGCTGATTTTGGATATCGTATCGTAGCGTACGCCTGTTCGTTCCGCCAATTGCTTTTGAGTCATGTGCCGCTTGGCCAGCAGCACTTTTACGCCGGTAAAATCTATCATCGCTGTCACCTCCTGTGCACCATCATTGTATCCCACGAAGCGTGATTTGTCAACGCGCAAACCGAGAAATTTTTTCTAAAAATCCCGTCAAAGGGGTCGACAAATCGCGGTAAACGTGATATTATATACACGTAAGGCAGGAGCGAAGCTCCTTTAGAAAGGTGTGAGGTGAATGAGCGAGATGCAAATTACAGAGGCGCTTCTGAGAGCGATTCTTGAGCTGATCGACAAGTGCGATACGCTTGAAGAGCTCCGCGCCAGCGTCAACCGCATCATGGGCAAGTAAAAAGTAGCGGCCCCCTTCCACAGCGACCGCTACAACCCCTGTTCAGAGGTGGCCGGGAGCCTTACCCGGTTGCCTCCATGGTACCAGAGTTTAAGGCAAAAATCAAGTATTTTGGAGGAAAATGCAATGAAAACCATCAAGACCTATGAAAGCTTTAACCACCGCCGGTACAGCAACCCTTGGGTTGCCCCAGTGCTCCCCGGGACGACAAAGCCCGACTTTAGCAAAAAAGTCGGCGGATACACCGGCGCATATGGCAAAGGTGAAGCCGGGAATCTGTACGTGTCCGACCCCGTTGAAGGCCAGGTGTACACCTACGGCCAGAAGGACTACCGGGGCGGGAAGTCGGATCGCGGGTACGTCCGCTACGAAAGCGGCGAGTTCCACGAGGTGGACCCGGCTGAGATTGGCTAAAAATTTCAGGTTTTTCCGAAAAAAGCTCTTGACAAAATAGGGAAAATCTGATATAATAAAAGCACGGTAAGGGGGACAACAAGTCCCCCGGAAAATAGGAGAGTACGGAAAATGGAAAAGATTTATGTTTGTGGGAAAAGCGTAGTTGTTGACGACGACAGACCTCATCTTTTAGAGCGGGATCTGCGAGTTGAGGGGACTGTAGATGGGGTCCCCGTGGAGCTAAAATACTTTGTCCCCTGGGTGGATCATTCCGGGGGCCAGTACACATGGTACCCGGCCAGTCCCATTGGCATAGGCCTATCGTCTGGGGCCTTTTACCGGGAGTATGAAGATAGGCCCGACTTCGAGGGCATCGAAGCGTGGATAGAGGATGCTGATCAGCAGCTGTCCCGCGAATTCGAAGCCCGGCGGCCCAGGAACTTTATCTTCCACAGCCGGGAAACTACGCTTCCAGACGGCTTTCATGTCCGGTCAGGCTATGTCTCCTTCCGGCTGGCAGGGGAGATGTACCATTCGTCCGGGTGGGCAGATTTCGGCGACGACAGTTGCCTATATGCCTACCGGAAAGCACCAGACGGGCACTTCCAGAGAGAAGAACTCTGGGAGAGTGATTTCGCTGGGCGAGACAGAGACGTGCTCAGCGAAATTGTGAATCTGCTTTATAATGATTATTATGAAGTAGATCCGGATCCGTCCCCTTCCGGTGTGCAGGTACCCCCAGATCTGGTGGAGGCTTTGGGGGACCTGCTGGACGATGGAGATGGGAGATTCTCCATCGTGACCGCGGACCACACCGCAGGGCGGGAAGAGAATACGAACGGTGGCGCGTACGTGCGCCGCACACAATTCCTGTACACCGGCGAACATCGATATTACGTTCGAGAGGTGTGGAGCTGTGATGGGGACCTCCGCCCAATGCCGGAGTGGTACCGGGTGAACAGCGGGGCATTTATCCGGGGGTTCGTCGAAGCAGTTCGGCAGAATGCCGAGCTGGAAGACTACGCCAACCCAGCTCTGGCAGAGCTTGCCACGCGCCTCGAAAGGGAGGAAATGATACTATGAGCCATGATTATAAATCCCCCCGGCGCGGCAGCGGGGGGGCGACCCGGGCTGCACAACTTCGAATTGCGGCCGGGCTGACACAAAAAGAGCTTGCAACCCGCGCGGGGGTGTCCCTGGCAGTGATTCAGGGGATTGAATACGCCGACCGGCAGCCACGAGTTGATTCGCTGCAATTGGTGGCTTCGGCCCTGGGAGCTGATAACCCCCTGGAGCTGCTGGAGCCTGCAGAGCCGATCCCGGTAGACACGGCAGAACCGAGCGAAGCAGACCGAATCCGCGCGAAGGGGTATCGAGGGATCCATTGGGATCGGGCTAACCGATCCTGGGTGGTGGCGTTGCGGGCCGGGGGCGCATCCCACCGGTACGGGAGCAGCAAAAATCTGGATGATGCAATCCAGATTTGGGCAGCTGCAAAGGAAAAAATGAAAGAACAGCATTAAAATGCAAAGATTTAAATTAAACTTAGTTTGCTACGGGTATGAGTGCGATACATTATTTTTCGGGGTTGCCGCGGACTTTTACGGCAATGCTGAGATCATCCCCGGGCCAGAGTACCAGGAGTATGAGTGCCTATACGAGTACCGGGTGGCGGTGGTCCCCACGGTCCCTGGCCAGACAGAGCGGGACCGCCTGCGGAACGTCCGGGGTCAAATCGTGCTGGACTTGATCCGGCGCGGCCTAGCGCATTGGGTGGCTAGCGACGAGCCCGGGTGCTCGCCGGATCTGTCCCTGGCCCCCTAAAAAAATTCAGATTTTCCGAAAAAGCTCTTGACAAAATCGGAAAAATCTGATATAATGAAAGCACGTTGAGGGGGGACAGCAAGTCCCCCGGAAAATAGGAGGAAACGAAAATGGAAAACATCAATGCAATCTTGGAGAGATTCACACGTGCGGAAATCGCCGCTACAGCGGCGCAGACGCAGACCTACCCCGAATATTCGGGGCACACCGACGAGATTTTTGCAAACCTCGCGACTGGCAAATTCCGCGTGATCCAATCGGTGGATGGGTACACCGTAAGCACCGACCCGGATCTAATCAAAGTCTGCAACTCCGCGCACAAAATGAGCGCGGAAGAACTGGCCAAGGAATTGGCGTTCGCAGTGAAAATTCACTGCGAATACGAAAACGGTTGAGCGGAGGGCACGAAAATGAAACTGACTGACGGAAATAGAACGGTGGAAATTTACATATATGAATGGGGTCAACCGGATTGGGCAAATGCCTTTTTTGAATCCGGACGCCTGCCGTACGATGAAGATTCCGAAACATATAAGGTGGAGGACGTACTGCGCTGCCTTAGTCAGGCTGCAGATTGGCGGCATAGCGTAGGTGATTTCGACACCTACTACGACCCGGATTCTGCACCGAGCCCCGACGAGCTGTGTGTGGACGTCGAACTTCTGTCCGGGCCAGAAATCCCGGCGGAGCTGATGCGTCGACTGGAATATTAATTCATGGCGGGGGAGGAATTCCCCCGCTATTTTGCTACTAGCCGCCGTGTCGACAGGGCCGCCCGAATAGCCCCAGGCTGCCGCTTTTCTGCTGCTAATCGTATCCCGCTATTAGCGGCTTTTACACGCGCATAATAATAAGTTTTACCGGAAATACCACCGTAACCGCAACTTAATGGGCCTTAAATATAAGTAGTAAAGTTTGAAACGCCTTCTGCTTTCCATTCGGGGTGCCGCTTCAGTGATGCCCCCCACACGGGGGCACGACTTGAAACACCATCTCAGCCTCCGGTAAGCCCCCAGGATACTCTGATGCCCCCCCACACGGGGGCACGACTTGAAACATAGGCGCCACAGCATTTACAGCTGCTCTCAGTGGATGCCCCCCACACGGGGGCACGACTTGAAACGTCGTCCGCCTTTTGGATATATGCGTCAATGGCCGATGCCCCCCCACACGGGGGCACGACTTGAAACTCATCGCCACACCGGGAAGCAGACCCCGGCGAAGATGCCCCCCACACGGGGGCACGACTTGAAACAGCTGGTGCGCGGACCAATGCGGGTACCTGGAGGCGATGCCTCCACACCGGGAAACGTTTTAAAATATTTCGCGCCCCATCTGGCAAATACGCCCGGGGATGCCCCTACCGTCTCGCTGCTTTCTGTTTTACTGTCTTCGCTCTTTTCCTTAACGCTTTTCTAACTCCAAACAGTTTCTGGCGTTAAAGCCCATGCTTTTGTCAATGCAGATCATTCTCTTGATTTTCTCCCTCTGATTCAGTGGCTCCTGCTAACGTACTGATAACCGCTTTTGAGCGAAAACTCCACGCCACTGATTCCCGTTTATTTTGTCGTTTTGGGTGACAAATGCTGCTAAATATGGTACAATGACCCCAAAGCAGCCAGTTTCCTCCTGATTTTTTGGGGTGGAAACACATGGCCGCCCAGCGCGGCCGCAGTGGCGGGAACAACTGCCTGCGGGCGGTAGAATGGAAAGGAGTACCCAATTTTATGAAGAAAACAATCCTGCGGGAATATGCCCGGCTCATCGTCCGTTCCGGTGTGAATGTGCAAAAAGGGCAGGACGTGCTTATCTACGCCGATCTGGACCAACCGGAATTTGTGCAGATGGTGGTGGAGGAAGCCTATAAGGCCAAAGCCCGGAAGGTCACAGTCAATTGGAACTATCAGCCCCTACAGAAGCTTCATGTTCGCTATCAAAGCGTCAAAACCCTGGGCACGGTGGAGGCCTGGGAGGAGGCCCGGCTGCAGCACTATGTGGATATTCTTCCTTGCCGGATTCATCTGATTTCCGAGGATCCCGATGGTCTCAAGGGCGTAAACCTGGAGAAGATGGCCAAGGGCCGTCAGGCTGTCTATCAGGTTGTCAAACCCTATGCCGATCAGCGGCAGAATAAGGAGCAGTGGTGCATTGCCGCTGTCCCTGGCGCCGCTTGGGCCAAAAAGGTGTTCCCGGATCTGACTCGGAGCCAGGCCATGGAAAAGCTTTGGGAGGCCATTCTTGCCACATCTCGGGTCAATGGCGACCCCGTGGCAGCCTGGGAAGAGCACAACCGGGATCTGAAGGCCCGGTGCGACTACCTGAACAGCCTGGATATTGAAAGCCTCCACTACACGGCGGACAATGGCACGGACTTTACCGTGGGCCTGATGCCCGAGGCTCAGTTCTGTGGCGGCGGGGAAGAGAGCATCCAGGGCGTCTTCTACAACCCCAACATACCCACGGAGGAGTGCTTTACCTCCCCGAAGCGGGGCCTGGCCGAGGGCATTGTCTATGCCACCAAACCCCTGAGCTACCAGGGCCAGCTGATCGAGGGCTTCTCCATCCGCTTTGCCGGGGGCAAGGCTGTGGAGGTTCACGCAGAGAAGAACGAAGAGCTGCTTAAGACCATGATCTCCATGGACGAGGGCGCGGCTTACCTGGGCGAGTGCGCCCTGGTGCCCCAGAGCTCCCCCATTGCCCAGTGCGGCTATCTCTTCTACAACACCCTGTTTGACGAAAATGCCGCCTGCCACCTGGCCTTGGGCATGGGCTACGCCGATACCATCCGGGACTTCCAGAACAAGACCCTGGAGGAGTGCCGCAGCTACGGCATCAATGACTCCATGATCCACGAGGACTTCATGATTGGCTGTGACTCCATGAACATTGACGCCCACACCCGGGACGGTCGGGTGGTTCCCATCTTCCGGAACGGTAACTGGGCCTTCTGAGCCTGAGTGCATGATCTGATACAATATGGGTCTGCCGCAAGGGAGTTCCAGACGCACCTTTGCAGGATGTGATGCCAAGCTTTGGCACTTCCAGCATCCTGCAAGGGTGGTCTACTCCCCTTTGCAGCAGACCCATGTTGTTTAAACTGGGAGGAGAATCTTCCGCGAGTATCTTGTAACCGCTCGAAACATAATATTTTTAAGGTTACCATGTACTGGGGCCGGGCCCATTTGGTTTCTTGGAACTCTGTTACCACATCGGTACAGTTGCGGGTACGGAAATCCAATACACATGGCCGAATTGGGAGGCGACATAGCCTCCAATGTACCACTGAAGTGTAGCGGGAGCGTCTATAAATCAAGATGTCACTACTGCTTTAGCTCTGAAGTTTTATACATCTGTAGTTTATGACATTTTGGACTGCTGTCAATGGACTTGAAATAATTTTTTGTGACTTCTGTAGGAACGGTAATTTTTAAATTCAAATAAGGCCGGAAAGAGGCCAGGGAGATTCCGATTTTGCGCCGCTTGCAGAGCAGGTCTCCCTGTGTTATAATGGCAACATCATGTAAAGAAAAGGTGATGGACATGCAGGATACTGGTAGACAGTTTCACATTCATTGTGTTCCGGGGGACGTGGGCCGCTATTGTCTGCTGCCTGGAGATCCGGGGCGGTGTGAGGCCATTGCGCAGTGGTTTGACCAACCGGTTCACGTGGGCATGAACCGGGAGTATAATATCTACACCGGCACTCTCCTGGGGGAGAAGGTCTCTGTCTGCTCCACCGGCATTGGCGGGCCCTCAGCGTCCATTGCCATGGAGGAGCTGCACAATATCGGCGCGGACACCTTCATCCGGGTGGGGACCTGCGGGGGCATCGACCTGGCTGTGGAGCCAGGGGATGTGGTGGTGGCCACGGGCGCCATTCGCTTTGAGCACACCTCCCTGGAGTATGCTCCCATGGAGTTCCCCGCTGTGGCGGATTTTGACGTGACTGCCGCTTTGCGCCAGGCCAGCGCCCATTTGGGTTTTCGGACCCACACCGGCGTGGTCCAGTGTAAGGACGCTTTTTACGGACAGCACTGCCCTGAGAGAATGCCGGTGTCCTGGGAGCTTTTGCAGAAGTGGGAAGCTTGGAAGCGCCTGGGGGTGAAGGCCAGCGAGATGGAGTCTGCTGCTCTCTTTGTGGTGGCCGCTGCCCTGGGGGTCCGGTGCGGCAGCTGCTTCCACGTGATCTGGAATCAGGAGCGGGAAAAGGCCGGGCTGGACCAGCGCATGACGGAAGACACCTCCGGCGCCATCCGGGTGGGCGTGGAGGCGCTGAAGCTGCTCATTGCCCAGGATCGGGCAAATCGGTGACCGCGATGCGTTTTCTGCTGGCGGACAAAAGAACGCAGAGGGGGAAATTTCTGGCTTTCCCTGGAATTTTGTTCCAAAGTCCGGCAAAATTTTCACAATCGAAGCAGAAAAATAGTTGCCTTTCTCCGGTAGGGAATGTTATAATAGCCCCGTGCCGTCTTCTGTAGGCGGACCCCTGGGGAAGGATGTGAGGATTGTGCTGGGTGCTTCTGTTGTCGTGTTTGTCCCGGATGACACCCGAAAGACGGGACGGGAGGAGCCGTTGATGCTAGAGCGGGTTCAGGGTGTGCCCCTGCTTGCCTGGCTGGTGGCGGCGTTGGCCCAGAGTGGCGCCCGCCGTTTCTTCCTGGTGGCCCAGGCGGGCTGGATGTCCCGGGCGAAAGCATGCTTTCCTCAGGATTTGGATTTGACCCTTTGCGCCGACCAGGACCCGGCGGACCTCCTCCATGTGTTCCTGTCCACAGCGGATGGGCCGGAGGAGAAGATCACGGTGGTGACCGGTCCAGCGGTGTATCTTCCCAATTCTGGGGCCAGGCCCCGCAGCGTCGCCTCTAAAAAGACGGCTGCCTTTTTTGCAAGCAGCCGGGGCTTAATGGAGGCTCTGGACCGCGACTTTTCCTTCAGCCAGTTTCTCATGGAGCAGGGCGCCCCTTGCACGCAAGATGATGGCTTTTATGGGGTATCCGATTCCATGGAGCTGCTGGCCTGGCAGAAGGCCATGAATCAGAATCAGCTGCTCCGTTTGGCACAGCAGGGGGTCCGGATTTGGGACTTGGACAGCTGCTATGTGAGTCCTTGGACCACCATCGGCAGGGGCACAGAGCTGCTGCCGGGGGTGATGCTCACAGGCTGCAATAGCGTGGGCTCCGGCTGCACCATCGGGCCGGATACGTATCTGTCTGACTGCTCTGTGGCAGACGGCGCCCGGGTGATGAGCTCCCGGGGTGAGCATGCCGTCATCGGGCCGGACTGCGAGGTGGGCCCCTTTGCCAATCTCCGCCCAGGCACGCGCCTGGGTCCGGCTGTGAAGGCCGGGGCCTTTGTGGAGATGAAGGAAGCCCAGGTGGGCGCAAGGACCCAGGTGGCCCATCTAGCTTATCTGGGCGACGCGACCCTGGGCCAGGATTGCAACATTGGCTGCGGCGTTGCCACGGCCAACTTTGACCGGGTGGACAAACACGAGACGGTGCTGGAGGACAGCGCCTTTGTAGGCTGCCACACCAGTTTGGTGGCTCCTGTCCGGGTGGGGCAGGGCGCGTACATTGCTGCCGGGTCCGTCATCACCCAGGACGTGCCGCCCGGGGCCTTGGGCCTGGCCCGCAGCCGCCAGACCAATAAGAAAGAGTGGGCAAACCGCCACAAAAAGTAGGGTATTCCGGTTTTTCCGGATTCCAGATATGAAAAATTAAAGAGAGGTACCTTCCGATGATTGCACATGGTAAAGAAATCAAGGTATTCTGCGGCAACTCCAACCCCGCCTTTGCCAAGGGAGTTTGCGACGAGCTGGGTCTGCACCTAGGCCTCAGCGAGGTCAAGAAGTTTGCCGATGGCGAGGTCTCCGTATCCGTCAATGAGACGGTCCGTGGTTGCGACGTGTTTGTGGTACAGTCCACCTGCAACCCGGTCAACGATAACCTGATGGAACTGCTCATTATGATGGACGCCTTCCGCCGGGCCTCCGCTGGACGGATCACCGCCGTGATGCCCTACTTTGGCTATGCCCGTCAGGACCGGAAAGCGAAAGGCCGGGACCCCATCTCCGCCAAGCTGGTGGCCAACATGATTGTTGCCGCTGGGGCAGACCGGGTGCTGACTATGGACCTCCACGCGGCGCAGATCCAGGGTTTCTTTGACATTCCTGTGGACAACATGCTGGGTTCTCCTGTATTTGTGAAGTACTACATGGAAAAGTTCAATGAAAATCAGTATGATCATAACAATTTCGTGGTGGTCTCTCCGGATGCCGGCTCCGTGGGCCGCGCTCGGAACTTTGCTGCCAAGGTTCACATGGACTTGGCCATTGTGGATAAGCGCCGCCAGAAAGCCAACTTCTGCGAGGTAATGAACGTCATTGGCGATGTGAAGGGAAAGACCTGCATCCTCTTTGACGATTTGGTGGACACTGCCGGTTCCCTGTGCAACGCCGCTGCTGCGCTGGTGGAGGTAGGCGGCGCTGAGAAGGTCTATGCCTGTGCCTCTCATGGCGTTCTGTCCGGTCCGGCTCTGGAGCGGGTGGAAAACAGCTACATTGAGGAGCTCATGGTGCTCAACACCATTCCCATGCCCGCTGGTTACACCGGGGGGAAGATCAAGCAGCTGGATGTGGCCCCCCTGTTTGCCAAGGCCATCAACCGGGTCTACACGGAGACCTCCATCTCCAGCCTGTTCTGATGCTTTTTTCAAAGCCATCGGCCGACTGGCTGATTGTGGGCTTGGGCAACCCCGGCCGCCAGTACGAGAGAACCCGGCACAACGCCGGCTTTCGGGCGGTTGGAGCCTTGGCAAAGAGCTTGGGATGTCCAGTGGATCGGGGAAAGTTCCAGGGCCTTATGGGTCAATGCACCTATAGAGGGCAGCGGCTGGTGCTGCTGCTGCCCCAGACCTTCATGAACCTGTCCGGGAATGGGGTGGCCGATGCAGTCCGGTTTTACCGGCTGCCGCCGGAACGGGTCCTGGTTCTCTGCGACGACATTTCCTTGGAGCCCGGCCGTCTCCGGGTTCGGGGGAGCGGCTCAGCAGGGGGCCACAACGGCCTGAAGAGCATCATTGCCCGCCTGAGAAGCCAGGAGTTTCCTAGGGTGAAAATCGGAGTGGGAGCCAAGCCTCACCCGGACTATGACCTGGCGGACTGGGTCCTGTCCACCTTCTCCCAGCAGGAGGAGAAGACCATGGCTCCTGTCTGGGACTGGGCCGGGGAAGCTGCTTTGGCAGTCGTCACCTTGGGGGTGGAACAGGCTGCCAGCCAATTTAACGGCCTGGGGAAGTAAACCGGCCAGGGGATCAATCAAAAACCGACAAATTACGGAAAGAGGGGGATTCCCCTCTTTCCGCGTTACTGCGTGGGCGGAAACGCTTCCGGCCCAGCGGAAAGGGGGTCATAAACATGGATTTATTGCTACAGGCCTTGCAGCAGCTGCCAGAGTTCCGGCAGCTGCTGGATACGGTTCAGAGCGGTGGGGCAGCTGCGGCAACCGGCTTGGCTCAGATCAACCGTGCCCATGTCATTGCCGGACTGTATGACTTGGGAGACCGGCCGCTGGCAGTGATTTGCCAGGACGACCTGGCGGCCAAGAGGCTCCAGGGGGAGCTGAAGGCCTTTTTGGGCCAGGAACCCCCGGTGCTTCCGGGCAGGGACCTGAATCTGTATGATGCCGCTGTGGTCTCCCGGGTTTGGGAGCAGCGCCGGTTGCGGCAGCTATACGATTTGGGAAAAGGCCAAACCCGGCTCCAAATTTTCTCCTGGGAGTCCATGAGCCTCCGGACTATGCCCAAGAGCGCCCTGTTTGCCGCCGCCTTTCAGCTGCGTTTGGGGGTTCAGGTTTCGGTGGAGGAGCTGCTGGCCCGCTTGGTGGCCATGGGCTACAGCCGCGCCCCCATGGTGGAGGGGCCCGGCCAGTTTGCCCTCCGGGGGGGAATCCTGGACCTGTTTTCCCCGGCGGAGGGGCAGCCGGTCCGGGTGGAGTTCTTTGGAGACGAGTTGGATACCATGGGCTACTTCGACCCCAACACCCAACGTCGGACGGAGAATGTGGAGGAAATCACAGTGCTGCCTGTGGCGGAGAGCCAGCCGGGCCTCCATCCCGGGGGTATTCCAGGGCTGCAGCGGGACCTGCAGGCGCTGCTGGCCCGGCAGAAACGGCGGAAGAATCAGAATGAGCGCCTGATCCGCACCCTGGAACAGGACTTGGAGAGACTGGAAAACGGCGTCAGCCTGCCGGCCCCGGACCGGTACATGGCCCTCATTGCGCCGGAAATGACCACGGCTCTGGATTATGTGCCCCAGGACGCCTTGGTGGTGGTCTGTGATCATTCGGGCTTGCACCGGGCGGCCAAGCGGCGGATGGAGGAGCTGGGACTCCAATTGGACAGCCTTCTAGAGACCGGCTCCGTGGCCGGGGAACTGTGCGACTTTGTATGCCAGTGGGAGGAGTTCTGCGCCCGGCTGGAGGGACGGCCCGTGGCTTACCTGGACGCCTTTGCCGGAGCGGCCTATCCCATGGACCGGCAGCCCGGGCACCTCCTGGCCTTCACGGCCAAGCAGCTGCCGGGCTACGGCGGCAATCTGGAGACGGCAGCTTCGGATTTGGCCCATTATCAGAAGATGGAGTTTTCCTCCCTGGTTCTTTGCGGCTCCCGCCGCCGGGCGGAGCTGCTGCAGACCATGCTCTCGGACCGGGGCCTGTCTAGTTTTCTGGCCTTCCCCCTCCGGGCCATGCCCCGGCCGGGGCAGATTCTCCTGGCGGAGGGCAACCTGCCCAGCGGCATGGAGTATCCCACCATGAGCCTGGCGATCCTCACCGAGGGCCAGCTCATGGCCCGGCAGACGCCCAAGGCCAAGCCTGCCAAGTCCGGCTCCACCAACCGCCAAAAGCTGGCCTCCTTTACGGACCTGTCCCCAGGAGACCTGGTGGTCCATGAGCAGTACGGCATTGGCCGGTTCGAGGCGATGGAGCAGATCCGGGTGGATGGTGTCATTAAGGACTATGTGAAAATCGCGTATCAGGGCTCGGACACCCTGTATGTCCCTGCTACCCAGCTGGATCTCATCAGCAAGTATATTGGCGGCGGCGAGGACGCCCCGGTAAAGCTGAATAAAATTGGATCTGACGCCTGGCAGAAAACCAAGACCCGGGCCCGCAAGGCGGCTAAGGATATGGCCGGGGAGCTCATCAAGCTCTATGCCGCCCGGAAGGGTCAGAGCGGCTACGCCTTTTCCGCCGACTCCCCCTGGCAGCAGGAATTTGAGGACCACTTTCCCTATCCGGAGACCGACGACCAGCTCCGGTGCATTGAGGAGATCAAAGGAGATATGGAATCCCCTGTTCCCATGGACCGGCTGCTGTGTGGCGACGTGGGCTTTGGCAAGACGGAGGTGGCCCTGCGAGCAGTGATGAAAGCGGTGCTGGACAGCAAGCAGGTGGCCATCCTGGTGCCAACCACCGTCCTGGCCCAGCAGCATTACCAGACGGTGGTGAGCCGGTTCCGGGGTTTCCCTGTAAATGTGGACGTGCTCAGCCGGTTCCGCACGGCCGCCCAGCAGAAAAAGACGCTCCAGGACCTGCGGGCCGGGACCCTGGACGTGATCATCGGGACCCACAAGCTCTTGCAGAAGAGCGTCCAGTTCAAGGACCTGGGGCTTTTGGTGGTGGACGAGGAGCAGCGCTTTGGCGTGTCCCACAAGGAGCGGCTGAAGGAGATTTCCAAGGGAGTGGATGTACTGACTCTGTCGGCCACCCCCATTCCCAGGACCCTCAACATGGCCTTGTCCGGGATTCGGGACATGTCCACCATTGAGGCGCCCCCTGCCGACCGGTATCCGGTCCAGACCTTTGTGCTGGAGCACAGCCAGGGGATTCTGGATGACGCCATTCGCCGGGAAATTCAGCGGGGGGGCCAGGTGTACTACCTCCACAACCGGGTGGAAACCATTGATCAGTGCGCCTCGGCCATGAAACGGCGGATGCCGGAGCTCACCATTGCCGTGGCCCACGGGAAAATGGGGGAGGAGGCCCTCAGCGATGTGATGCAGTCCATGGCCGACGGGGAGATTCAGGTGTTGGTGTGTACCACCATCATTGAGACGGGTCTGGACATTCCCAATGTGAACACCCTGATCATTGAAAATGCGGACCGCTTGGGCCTGAGTCAGCTCCACCAGCTCCGGGGCCGGGTGGGCCGGTCCAGCCGCCACGCCTTTGCCTATTTCACCTACAAGCCGGACAGGGCGCTCACCGAGGTGGCGGAGAAGCGGCTCACGGCCATCCGGGACTTTGCCGAGTTTGGCTCCGGCTTCAAGATCGCTATGCGGGACCTGGAGATCCGGGGCGCAGGCAACCTTCTGGGGGCGGAGCAATCCGGCCATATGATGTCGGTGGGCTATGATATGTACCTGAAGCTCCTGGATGAGGCAGTCCGGGAGGAGCAGGGGATGAAGCCTGCCGAACCGGAGTGTACAGCGGATCTCAGCATCACCGCCAACATCGACAAGAGCTATGTGGAGCGGGGCGAGGAGCGGATGGACCTGTACCGGCGTATGGCAGCCATCCGAACCCAGGCCGATGCCGATGATCTCCTGGACGAGATTGTGGACCGGTATGGAGAGCCGCCCAAGGGCGTGCTCAACTTGGTGGATGTGGCCCTCCTTCGGGCCCAGGCTCAGAAGGCAGGCATCTGTGACATCCGCCAAAAGGCGGGGGATGTGAGCGTGACCCTCACCCACCTGGATTTCCAACAGGTGAGCCGGGTCTGCGCCAGCCCCCAGTACAAAAACCGGCTGTTTTTTGCAGCCGATGCCAAAAAACCCACTCTGCGTCTCCATCTGACCTCCGGCTCCGACAGTCTCCGCCAGGTCCGGAGCTTTGTAGAGCAATTTGCAGCTGCTGCGGGTCCTACGTAGAAATCTTACAAAGCTCACGAGTGGGGCAAATCTATGCGCAGGGGCCCCAACATCAGGGAGCACATCTTCCGTTGCTTCACTGGCGCGGCAGCGCCCTGGCTTCCTCCGGGGGGAAGCTGGCAGCCGAAGGCTGACGGATGAGGAGCTACAGCATGGCAGGGAGTATCCAGTCAAAACGTAGCTTGTCTCCGCTTTGGTGAAACTGCCTGCGCTCAGACATGCCAATTTCGGGGGGACAAGGAATTTTTTAACTTTTCACTTACAATTTCCAGAAAAATGTGGTAAAATAAACTTATATAGTGCCCATATGGAGAATCTGAAGATTGTGAGGTGCCGGTGATGTATCAGGTGGGAGATTTGATCGTCTATGGGGGAACTGGAGTGTGCCGTGTGATGGAGGTTGGCCCGCAAACCGGCGGGCGGCTGTATTATACTCTGGAGCCGGTGTACGGCAGTTGCCGGATTTTTACTCCGGTTGAGAACTCCAAGGTGTTGATGCGTCCCATTGTGACCCGCCAGGAGGCAGAGCGCCTCATTGACGAAATTCCGGCCATTCAGCCGGAAGCGTACTATAATAAGGTGTTGCGTGAGCTCACAGAGCACTATGACACCATTTTGAAGACTTACAACTGCGGAGAGCTTCTGAAGCTCACCATGTCCATTTACGCCAAAAAGCAGGAGGCCGAAACCCAAAAGCGACGCCTGGGTGCGGTGGACGAGAGTTTCCTCCACCGGGCGGAGGACCTGCTCTTCAGCGAGCTGGCCGCTGCTTTGGAGTTGGACCGGGAGCAGGTGCAGCCCTACATTGCCGCCCGGGTGGAAGCCGCTCGGCGTAGCCTTCCCCAATAGCCGTGTTCAAATTGGCGGCGCGGATGGGGGATGTCCCGGCGAATTCGCAGCCTCTATGGGCTGGCGCGAATTCGCCGGGGATTTTTTGGGTGTTGCCATTGTAGAAGCCGCTACAGGATGTTGTAGTAATAGGGCTTCTCCGACTCCGCCATAGCCCGGATTTGCTTGACCAGAGAGAGACAGGTCCGGGCGAATTCCGATTCTTCCCCCAGCTGCAGCCAAGCCTGGAGATCGGAAAAGCCTTCGTCAACGTCCTCCAGCCGCTCGTGGTCCACCAGAGAGGCGGAAATACCCCGGTTTTTCTCCCAAATCCGGTGGGCGGCCGCCACCTGCCCGGCGGCTTCGTCGAGGGTTTCACTGCTCCAGGCAGCTTCCAGGAGGCTGCATACCTGCTCTGCCGTCCGGTCCAGGCTCCAGGCGGCCCCCAGGCACAGGGCCAGAAGGAGAACCAGGACGGCAATTCCCAAGATTAAATGCTTCAATTTCCTGCCTCCTTCTTAATAAAGTACACATTTCCCTTGCCGTCTACGGTCAGCAGGTAAGTGTCGCGGAGGGGACACCCCCGGCTGCGCAGCTGATGACCCAACCAGGCCCTGTCCCGCCCGGATACGGCCAGGTTGCTCTCCAAGAGCTTTCCATCGGAGACAATGGTCACCGGCATGCTCTGCTCCGGCACGCGGAGTCCGGCGTCCTTGGCGGAAGCAGGCTTATATTGGGGATAGGGAAAGACGGAAATCTGACCATTGGTTTCCAGAATGGCGTACTGTACCTGCCCCAAATCCAGGACCTCCCGCTCCCGCAGATGCTCGGTCAGCTCGTCCAGAGTGATGCGGGCCCGGCGCAGGTTGGTTTGATCAATGGTTCCCTCTCGGATGAGGATCACCGGCTTGCCACATAGCAGGCGGCGGAAGGAGATGAACCGCATGGAGGCCACCGCCAGAATCAGCTGGACGCCCAGCACCGTGAGAATGGGCACCAGGCCTGACAGCAGGGGAATGCCGCTGTCCTGCATGGGGATGGCGGCCAGATTGGCAATGAGCATGGTCACCACAAATTCTGCCGGCTCCATTTCTCCAATTTGCCGTTTTCCCATGAGCCGTACCACCAGGATGAGGACCAGGTACAGGCAAATGGTTCTCAGATAGGATAAAAGCATAAATTCTACACCTCGGTTTCTATTTTGCCCTCTGGTGTAGAATTTATGACGTTCCGTGAAAAAGCCGTGGTCCTTTACTGCATAGTTCCCGTCTGCTCTCCGAGGCCACCCCCACAACTGGTCACTTGAACGCTGTTCAGTGCTCGTCGTAACTGTACGCATATGCCTGGGGAAGCCAGGGCGCTACTGCGCCGGGGCAGAGTTGTGGCTCTGCAGTGGAAGAGATTGCCCCTGCAGCAGGAGGGGCAGGCCCAGGATTCAGGCCTCCGGCGGGGCGGTGTGGGAACGGTTTTCCTGGGGAGGCTGGGCAGCTTGTTTCTTCCGCCTGTGGCGGCGAATGAGGAAGCTGCACAGGAGAGCCAGGAGGGCCAGGGGAATCCAGTAGGGTAGCCCCGCAGTGAGGAACACCAGAAGGCCCAGCAGGCCATCCCCTAAGGTCTGAAGGTTCTCCCGGAACCCGGTGGTGATTTTCCCCCAGGTGGAGAGTTCCTGAACGGGGGTCAGCTTTTGAACCTCCTCTACTGTGAGGTATACAGTGCTGTAGGAGACCAGGCTGTCGTAGAGCTTTAGCTGAGACGCGGCGCTTTCCAGCTGGTAGCGCACGTCGGTGAGCCGGCTCTCAATGGCCAGCAGGTCTTCTGTGGTCTCTGCCTGTTCCATCAGCTCCAGGAGCCGGTCCTGCTCGGTCTCCAGGGCTTTTTTCCGGCTCTCCGTGTCTGCGTAGCTAAGGGTGACGTCTTCTGCAGACTCCCGGGAGCTGGTGACATTGGAGATTTCTGAAACCTGGGAGACGAAGTTGGCAAGCTGATCAGCCGGAATCCGGATGGTCAGGTCCGCCCGGCAGCTGCCGGAGTTCCGGTAGGCGCTTCCATAGTAGGCCTCCTGGTTTTCTACGTAGCCACCCAGCTGGGAGATTCGGCTGGTTACGCCCGCCATGAGACCGTCGAAGTCCTCCGTCTCCGCTGTGAGCCATACGTTTTTGATCAGTTTGCGGTTGACATCCGCCTGGGGGATGGTTGTGCTGCCGTTTGCAGAGTTGGATTCCAGGGATAGATTTCCGCCAGTGGCGGCAGGGGCGGCGGCATAGGTTTCGCCGGGCGCCTCCATGTCGGTAGCGGCTGCGTTCCAGGCAAACTCTTCCGTGACCTGGTCGGTGCTTTTGCTGCTGCACCCTGCCAGAAGTGCCAGAATCAAAAGCAGAGCCAGCATGCCAATGGGGGTTCGTTTCATGTTTCGTTCCTCCTGTCATTGGGTTCCTTCATAAAAAAAGACGGAATTGGGAGGCGCTGGTTGCGCGGTAAAATACTTTCTTTTCAGGCTTCGGAAAATTCCGGATGTCCGTAGCTGCGCGCCCTCCTTTCTGGAGAAAGAGGCCGGTTACAAGGGCGGCGCTTGGCTTTTCCCGGGGATGGATTTGAATAAACTTTGAATTTTTTGGAAAAAATGGGGAAATTTCTTGAAGTAAGCAGGGCACCGGGAAATTTCCCTCTTTCGTTTTGAGGCGGGGTATGGTATAATGTTACGACTGAATTTGTGTTTTCCTGAAATGGGAATGGAATAGACGGTCAGGGGCCCCCGGGCGCTGGCCGGATGGGATAAGGAGGCTGTTTCATGGAAAAGAAGAAATTCTTTTGGCAGAAGAAAAAGGAGTACTACCAGTTCCCTCTGGGCCTGCGGATTCTGGGCGGAGTTTGGAGTGTAGTCTGGACTGCGGTCAAGGTGGCTCTGGGTGCTGGCCTCGTTGCCCTGGCGGTGGTGTGCATCACCGGCGGAATTTTTGCCTGTCTCATGGGCAATTACCTCCAGGAGGATGTGATTCCAAACGCTGGGTTCAATGTGGAGGATTTTGCCCTGGACCGGAGCTCCTTTATTTATTTTGTAGACGCCCAGAACAACATCCAGAAGATGCAGCAGATTTATGCCGACATCGACCGGGTCTGGGTATCCTATGAGGACATTCCGAAGGATCTGATCCACGCTGCCGTGGCCATTGAGGACAAGCGGTTTTTCCAGCATCAGGGTGTGGACTGGTTCACCACCACCAAGGCCTGCGTCAATATGTTCCTGGGCGGCGGCTCCACCTTTGGCGGCTCCACCATCACGCAGCAGCTCATTAAGAACCTCACCACAGAGGACGATGTCACCGTCCGGCGGAAGGTGCTGGAGATTTTCCGGGCCCTTCAGTTTGAGGACCGGTACACCAAGGAGGAGGTTCTGGAGTGGTATCTCAACACCATCTATCTGGGAGAGGGCTGTGCCGGTGTCCAGAGTGCTGCGCGGACCTACTTCGGCAAGGATGTGTCCAAGCTCACCACGGCGGAGTGCGCCAGCCTCATCAGCATCACCAACAATCCCTCCCTCTATGACCCCTACATCAGCATGGAGCGGAACCGGAAGCGCCAGCTTATTGTTCTGTCCGAAATGCACAAGCAGGGGTACCTGACGGAAGAGGAATATCAGGCGGCGGTGGACCAGGACATGGTCTTTACCAGCGTGTCCCTCAGCGATGAGCTCTTTACCTGCACCAACTGCGAGTTCCAGGGTAACCGGGATTCCTTTGAGTATGTCCGGGAGGACAATGTGTATCAGTGCCCGATCTGCGGCACGGTGGTGGACATCCCCGAGGACGAGAGCAGCAATGTGTATTCCTATTTTACGGATACGATCATTCGGGATGTGTGCGCAGATTTGGAGCGGAAGACCGGCTACACGGAGACAGTCTGTATGAACATGATCAAAACCGGCGGCTACCACATTTACGCCACCATTGACATGGACGTGCAGAAGCTGGTGGACGATGTGTACCAGAACCTGGACCGGATTCCCACTACAGATAGCCAGCAGCAGCTCCAGTCCGCCATTGTGGTCATTGACAATGCCACAGGCGACATTGTGGCAATGGCCGGCGGCGTGGGGGAGAAGGAGATCTCCCTGAGCTGGAACCGGGCCACCCAGTCCACCCTCCAGCCCGGCTCTGCCATCAAGCCCATTTCCGTTTACGGCCCTGCCATGGAAGCCGGGGTGATTGACCCGTCAACAGTCCTTTTTGACGGCCCTCTGTACGACAGCTACCCCCAGAACTATGACCGCCGCTACACCGGCGATGTGTCCATTCTCACCGGTGTCAGCGCCTCCATGAATACCATCGCCTGTCGGGTGGTGGAGAAAATCGGCACAGATTACAGCTTCGATTACGCAAAAAATAAGTTTGGCTTGTCCGACCTCATCTCCAGCAAAACCATCAACGGTTCGGAGAAGACGGACATTGCCCTGGCCCCCATGGCCATGGGCGCTCTCACCTATGGCGTCACCGTCCGGGATCTGACCACGGCCTACGCTACCTACACCAATCATGGCGTCTGGCGGGAGAGCCGGACCTATACGGTGGTTTACGATTCCGACGGCAATGTAGTCCTGGACAACACCCAGAAAACCCGGCAGATCCTCAGTGAGAAGACGGTGGACTATATGAACTATATGCTCTGGTACGCCGTGAACTATGGCACCGCCTCCCCGGCCCGGCTGTCCAACATGTCCGTGGCGGGAAAAACCGGTACCACCTCCGACGACAACGACCGTTGGTTTGCTGGTTACACCCCCTACTACACCGCCGTGGTCTGGTGCGGCTATGATCAGCCCGAGACCATTTATCTCACCGGGAATTATGAGAACCCGTCGGCCCGGCTGTGGCATGCGGTGATGGAGCCCCTCCATGAGGGGCTGGAGGACCGGGACCTGTTCAATTGGGGGAACATGGTTGGGGTCACCATCTGCACGGAGTCCGGGAAGCTGGCCACAGAGGCCTGCAAGGCGGACCCCCGGGGCAGCTGCGCCCAGACGGTGTATGTCTATCCCGAGGACCGTCCCAGCCAGTCCTGCGACCTCCATGTGATGACCCGGTACTGCGAGGGCGGCCATGCGGCGGCCAATGAGTACTGCTCCCAGGTCAAGGGCAACACCGTCACCGAAAAGGGCCTGGTGAAAATGTCAGACAGCCTGAAGAGCCTGTACGCTTCGGCTGGGCTGGACTACTCCAAGTTTATGTATACCGAGGGCGCGGACAAGGCGGGCTGTACCGTCCACACCAAGCAGACAGTGGCGGAGCAGACCAAGCCTACGGAACCGCCCAAACCCACAGACCCCAATGAGCCCACAAAGCCGCCGGAAACCAACGGCGGAGAATAGGAGGTGCGGCCAATGGCGTGGATATCCAGAGGATGGAAGGAATATGAGGTGTTGGACGCCACACAGGGCCTCCGCTTGGAGTCCTGGGCCGGGAAGCTCCTGGTTCGGCCGGACCCCCAGGTGATCTGGGCTACGGAGCGGAAGGATCCACGGTGGAACCGGTTTGACGCCAAGTACCACCGGTCTTCCACCGGCGGCGGCCGGTGGGAGATCCGGAGCCTGCCGGAGAGCTGGCTTCTACATTACAAGGATGATCTGACCTTTCACGTGAAGCCGATGAATTTCAAGCATACCGGCGTTTTCCCGGAGCAGGCAGCCAACTGGGACTACATCCGGGAGAAGGTGGAGGGGGCCGGCCGGCCTGTTCGGGTGCTGAACCTCTTTGCCTATTCCGGAGGGGCTACCTTGGCGGCTGCCGCCGGGGGGGCTGAGGTGTGGCATGTGGACGCGGCCAAGGGTATGGTGGCCATGGCCAAGGAGAATGCCGCCGCCTCCGGCCTGGCAGACCGGCCCATCCACTGGATTGTGGATGACTGCGGCAAATTCATTCAGCGGGAAATCCGCCGGGGGCGGAAGTACGACGGCGTCATCATGGATCCGCCCTCCTATGGCAGGGGGCCCTCCGGCGAGATTTGGAAGATGGAGAAGGATTTTTACCCCTTCCTCTTGACTGTGCGGGAGATCCTATCGGAGAATCCCCTCTTTGTGATCATCAATTCCTACACCACAGGGCTGGCTCCCTCTGCAGTGGGGTACATGGCCGACGCCGTCTTCGGCGCCAGATTCGGCGGCTGCACCCAGTGCGGAGAGCTGGGCTTGCCGGTTGCCGCTTCTGGTCTCACGCTGCCCTGCGGTGCGGCGGGCCGTTGGGAGCCTGGCAGGTAAAGGCTTCTGAAATTTTAAAAATCAGTCCGGCCCATTCCGGCCGGCAGGAGGGACTATGGCAGAGGCAATCCAGGCTGAACACCTGGCTTATGCATACCCGGGGGCGGAAGGCGGCCCCGGGATTTCTGTGTTTCGGGATTTGAACCTGAAGATTGAGGAGGGGACCTTTGTGGCGGTGTTGGGCCGGAATGGGTGCGGAAAATCCACCCTGGCCAAACACTGCAATGCCATTGCGCTCCCTGAGGGGGGGACCGTTACGGTCTTCGGAATGGATACCCAGGACGAGGGCAACCTGATTCCCATTCGCCGCACCGTTGGCATGGTGTTCCAGAATCCGGACAACCAGATTGTGGCCAATGTGGTGGAGGAGGATGTGGCATTTGCCCCGGAAAATCTGGGGGTGCCCTCTCAGGAGATCCGGCGGCGTGTGGACGAGGCCCTGCGCCAGGTGGGCCTGTACGAGTACCGGGAGCATGCTCCCCATCTCCTCTCCGGTGGGCAAAAGCAGCGGGTGGCCATTGCAGGAGTCATTGCCATGCGGCCCAAGTGCATTGTCCTGGACGAACCTACGGCGATGCTGGACCCCCGGGGACGGGAAGAGGTTATGGAGATTGTCTCCGACTTGAACCGGCGCTTGGGCATCACTGTCATTCTCATCACCCACCACATGGATGAGGCCGCCCGGGCGCAGCGGGTGGTGGTCCTGGACCGGGGGGAAATTGCGGCAGACGGTCCCCCGAAAAAGGTCTTCAGCCAGGTGGAGCTGCTGCACCGCCTGGGCCTGTCTGCCCCGGAGACTGTGGAGCTGTGCTGGCAGCTGAGAAAGGCGGGGCAGGAGCTGCCGCTGGATACCCTGACGATAGAAGAATGCGCGCAGGCACTGCGCCGCTGGGCGTCGGCCTGACCCGCTGGAGGAATGAAAATTGGCACCAATTCTTGAGGTTCGGGACCTTTCCCACATATACAGCGTTGGAACGCCCTTTCAGCGCGCCGCCATTGAGCATGTGAGCTTTTCCGTGGAGCGGGGAGAGTTCATCGGCATCATCGGACACACCGGCTCCGGAAAATCCACCTTGATTCAGCATCTCAATGGCCTGTTGAAGCCCACGTCCGGGCAGATTCTCTTCGACGGGCGGGATATCTGGAGCGACAAGGCCTTTACCCGAAGCATTCGGTTTCATGTCGGCCTGGTATTTCAGTACCCGGAGTATCAGCTTTTTGAAGAGACTGTGTACAAAGACATTGCCTTTGGCCCCAAGAACATGGGTCTGCCTCCGGAGGAGATCCAGCGGCGGGTCCGGGAGGCGGCGGCCTTTGTGGGGGTGCCCGAGGAGCATTTGGAGAAGTCCCCCTTTGACCTTTCCGGCGGCCAGAAGCGCCGGGTGGCCATTGCCGGCGTCATTGCCATGGAACCTGATGTGTTGATTCTGGACGAGCCCACGGCAGGCCTGGACCCCCAGGGCAGAGACAGCATTTTGGAAAACATCCGGGCCTATCAGAAGGCGAAAAACGCTACGGTGATGATGGTGAGCCATGCCATGGAGGAGGTGGCCCGGGTGACGGACCGGCTCCTGGTGATGGATCACGGTGGCCTGCGCATGGACAATTCTCCCCGAGAGGTGTTCCGCCATGCCTGGGAGCTCCAGCAGATCGGCTTGGCCATCCCCCAGGTGACCCGGGTATTTCTGCGCCTTCGGGAGCTGGGGGTACCAGTGGACTCCAGCGTGTACACCGTGGAGCAGGCCGCCCGGGAGCTGCTCCGCCTGAAGGGAGGGAAGGGCTCATGCTGAAGGATATTACCCTGGGCCAGTTCTTCCCGGGAAAGACGGTGATCCACAGGCTGGACCCCCGCACGAAGCTTCTCATGACGGTTCTATACCTGGTGGCCCTGTTTGTGGCGAACAGTTGGGTGAGCTACGGACTGGTTCTGGCGTTTCTGATTACAGCCGTATCTCTGTCTCGCATCCGGCCGAAGACTCTGTTGCGGGGAATGAAACCCATTGTGATCATTGTGGTTCTGACGGCGGTTCTCAACCTCTTCTACACCGGTGGGGATCATGTGCTGGCCCGGTTTTGGGGCATTACCATTACCTGGGAGGGAGTCCGGACGGCGATTTTTATGGCTTCCCGAATCATCATGCTCATTACAGGCACCTTCCTGCTGACCTATACCACCTCTCCCATTGCCCTGACTGATGGGTTGGAGTCTCTGTTAGGGCCTCTGAAGAAGCTGCGGTTGCCGGTCCATGAGCTGTCCATGATGATGTGCATTGCCCTGCGGTTCATTCCCACCCTCATTGAAGAGACGGATAAAATCATGTCTGCCCAGAAGGCCCGTGGCGCGGATTTTGAAACCGGGAGCTTGCTCCAACGGGCCAAGGCCCTGGTGCCCATTTTGGTGCCTCTGTTCATCAGCGCCTTCCGCCGGGCAGACGAGCTGGCCACGGCCATGGAGTGCCGCTGCTACCAGGGTGGAGAGGGCCGTACCAAGCTGAAGGTTCTGCACTACGCCCGGCGAGATTACCTCACCCTCTTTTTGGGCGCGGCTCTGGTGGCCGGGGTAATCACCCTGAAAAGCTTCGGCCTGTGAAGGAGCGGACCCACATACCATGTCACGAGCTGAAGACTGGAAGATTGCTCCAACATGGCACTGGCGCGGCAGCCCCCGGCCTTCCCCCGGGGGGAAAGCCGGGTCGGATGAGGAACGGCGAAACCTGGCTCGTTGATATGCAGTTTCGTGAAAAGGGAAACGGTACTACGCGCTTGCCGGGAAAGCAAAGAACGCTCCCGCCTCAGTGTAAAAATGGAAGACGTTTACCCGTGGGTTCGCGCCATGGTACCTGGGTCCGCCCCTGTGATCTTTTCCGGAAGCGGAATCATCTGTTGAAACAGGAAAGGCTGCTGCCTGGCCTATGGGCCGGAATTTACGAGTGGAGGGTGACCATGAGAAACATCGTTTTATGTTTGACATACCTGGGAACCGCCTACCATGGCTGGCAGGTGCAGAAGAATCTGGTCACTGTGGCCGGGACCCTGGAGGCAGCGGCGGAAGCGGTGGTGGGGCACCGGGTTCATATGACCGGCTGCGGCCGCACGGATGCGGGGGTTCACGCCCGGGTGTATGTGGCCAATTTCCGCACCGATTCCACCATCCCTTGCGACCGCCTGCCCTATGCCCTCAATACGCACCTGCCGCCGGATGTGGTGGTGAGCCAGGCCCGGGAGGTGCATGAGGGCTTCAACGCCATTGGTTCTTGCGTCCGCAAATCCTATACCTACCTCATTTACAATGACCGGATTCGAAACCCCTTTTATGTGGACCGAGTGTGGTTCTATTCCCGCCATTTAGATGAAGCGGTGATGCAGGCGGCGGCGGATCAGTTTGTGGGAACTCATGATTTTGCGGCGGTCCGGTCTGTGGGCACTGATGTGCGCTCTACGGTGCGGACGGTGTATCAGTACCAGGTGCAGCGCCAGGGGAAGCTGCTGGCCCTCACGGTTTCCGCCAATGGCTTTTTGTACAACATGGCGCGGGCCATGGCGGGGACCGTGGTGTATGCAGCCGAAGGGAAATTCCCGCCGGATGCCATCGGCGGCATCCTGGCCGGTGGGAACCGGACGGCGGCGGGACCCACAGTCCCGGCAGGGGGCCTGTATCTCACGCACCTGTGGTATGACGATGGTGTGGAGCGATTTCAGCTTCAGGCAGATCCTTTGGATCCGCTGCCTTGAGTCAGTTAGGAGGACACGCAATGGAGGCAAACATGATCCCCTTTCGCCACCCGGGGCAGGAGCGGCGGCGTCTGTCAATTTTTGTGGCAGTGCTGGCGACCTTGGCGCTGGTATTGGCCTTTTTTGTGGTGGATGGCGGTCGGAATTGGGACCGGGTGCACCGGTTTTTCTCCTATGGGACGGAACAGGTCCAGATTTCTATGGACACTGCGCCTGGAGCACTGGGAGAACTGGACGGCCGACTGGTGACAGCCGGAGCAGAGGGTGTCACCCTTTATGACAAAGATGGAAAGGTGAGCTTCCTTGCGGCAGCGTCCCTGACGAGCCCGGTGGTGCAGGGGGACGGCGGTTATATTTTGGCCTATGACGCAGGGGGAACCACCATAGTGCTCCTGGACGGGAAAGGGGAGGTCCGGTGGGAAGGGAGCCTTCCTGGCCCGGTATACGATGCGGACCTGACGGAGGATGGATACCTTTGCTATGTATCCGCTGGCAGCGCAGTGAAATCTGAGCTCCAGCTCCTGGACCGGGAACAGCGGTCGGTTTTTGCCGTCCATGGCGCAACCCGGTATTTCACCGGCTGCGCTGCCGCTCCCGGCGGAGGCGCTGTGTGCGCTGTATCCTTAGAGGAACGGGACGGCGCGGTCTCTTCCGTGGCGGTGGTGTACCGCACAGACCGGGAGGACCCGGTGGCAGAGGTGGATTTGGGCAATCAAGTGATTTTTGACCTGCAGTTCTGGGGAAAAAGCTGGATTTGCGCCTTAGGGGAAGAGGAGCTCCTGGTGTTTAACACCAAGGGAGAGATTTTGGGGCGGTATGATGCCGGGGGTGTTACGGATTTTGACCTGGGTGGCGACGGCTTTGCGGCTCTGGTCCTGCCGGGAAGCGGCGGGCAGACCTTGGTGACGGTGAATGCTAAGGGGGAGGAGCTGGGACGTCTGGCCCTGACCGGCGGTGTGACGGATGTCAGCGTCCGGGGGAAATATGTGGCCTTCCTGGCCGGTCAGACCTGCACCATCGCCGGCAAGAAGCTAGAACCTTGGTTTTCCACCCAGGAGGTAGGGTCTGCCACGCAGGTCCAGGCCTGTACCAACGGCGCTGCCTATCTGGTATCCGGCCGCAGCGCCCTCCGGGTGCTGCCGTAAGAAACGGGCGCGGAGCGACCGCTGTAAAACATACCCGGGCAAATTCGCATCTTTCTCCAGATGGGAGCGAATTTGTCCGGGTCTTCTAAAATCAAGATGGAAAGCGGAGTAGATGAGGAGGAAGCCTGGATGAAGCAGACGGCTATTGTGAACATATATCATTTTGTCCGCATGTCCCATGTGGAGCCCAGCCGGTTCATTGCCGATGATTTCGAAACCATTCGCAACGAGATCATCCTGACGAAGCAGCATGGTTTTCCGGGGACCTATGCCCTCAAATATGACGCCCTCATGGACAGCCGGTATCAGGCGCTCTTTCAGACATATCTGGATGAGCAGGATGAGATTTCTGCCTGGTGGGAAATCACAGAGCCCCTGTGCCGCCGGGCCGGGGTTCCTTTCCGGGGGAAGGTCTCGGCAGAGTACGACGACCGGGTGGACAGCGCCTACTGTGTGGGTTACCGGCCGGAGGAGCGGAAACGGCTGGTGGATGCCTACATGGCGGACTTTTTCGGGATATATGGCCGGTATCCCCAGACCATCGGCTCCTGGGTGCTGGATTCTGTGACTCTGGGCTACGCGGCAGAGCGGTATGGCATTCTGGGGGGCGCCATTTGCCGGGACCAGATGGGAACCGATGGCTTCACCCTCTGGGGTGGCTTCCCCAATGGAATCTATTATCCCTGCCGGAAAAATGAATTCGTTCCAGCCCAGACCCTGGAGGAACAGATTCCTGCGCCTATGTTCCGGCTTCTGGGACCGGATCCCATCTATAACTTTGAGCAGAATGTGCGGGAGGGCCTGCAGGGTGTGTATACCTTGGAGCCATCCTGGCTCACGGGCCGGGACCCAAAATGGATTTCCTGGTTTTTTCACTGCCTGTGTGAGGAGGAGAGCCTGGGGGTCCCCTATGCCCAGGTGGGCCAGGAGAACAATTTCCTTTGGGAAAACATACGGCCTGGCCTTGGCCCACAGCTGGGGGCTCTGCGGGAGCTGGCAAACCGGGGGGCTGTCCGGGTAGAAACCATGGCGGACTCTGCCACCTGGTTCCGGAGCCGGTATGTCCGAACCCCGCCCATGAGCTTCCAGGCATCCCAAGACTGGGACACAGACCGGGGCTTGTCGGCCCAGTGGTATGCCAGCTGCTGGTATCGGGTGGGCTTCCTGGGGGAGGCAGGACGCCTGCGGATTCGGGACCTGTTTTTATACCGGGAAGCCTACCCTTCCCGGTACTTTGACCGGCCTATGGAGGGGAGAGGGAGTACCTTTGACGCTCTGCCCGTGCTTTTCCCTCAGGCCTGGGGACAGCCCAGGCCCTTCCTCCGCCTTCGCACGCCGGAGGGCAGGGAGCCGGAGGGTATGGTGCGGTATACCGCCCGGGATGACCTGACTGCCCGGGCGGAGCTGTGGTCCGGGGCGGCGTGTCTGGCGGCCTTCACCATGGAGCCTCATGCTATTACTCTGGAGGGGGCCTGCACCTTGGTATTTGACCGCTTGCCGGTTCTGTGCGGGGTGGAGGGACGGGAGGTGGTCCTGGAGCACAGTGGATGTTTCCGGTACGGATTCCAAGTCGCCCGGGGCATACTCCGTCAAACTGGCCCCCAAAGCCTGGAAATTGAGCCGGAGGAGGGGGCAGCCCTTTTGATTTTCGGCAACCCGGTCAGGCGTGAGGAGATTTTCCGGTCCCATGAGGGCGCCACGGATGGGGTAGGTGAGCTTGCCGGACCGGTAGGGAAGACCTTCCTTCCGCCGCCTATGGAGCCAGAGGCGGAGCCTACGACGTCGGTGTTCCCCTGGGGGATCCCTGCCCAGGTGAGGCTCACAGCCCGGGAGGAGGGCCAAATTCGGTACACGTTGGATGGAAGCGACCCCGGCCCGGAGTCGCCCCGGTATGGGGAGCCGCTGGTTTTGCGGGAGGATACGGCGATCTCTGCCCGCCTCTTCCTGCCCGATGGCCGGGTCAGCCCGAGGGTTGAATTTCCCTACCGGTTTGGACTCACGGATCTGGAGGTGGAGAGTCCCACAGTCCTGGACCCTCGACCCGTATTTCACGGGAACGGTGTGAGGGACCTGCTGTCTGCCCAGCGGGGCAGCCTGGACTATCTGGACGGCCGCTGGCGGGGAACTCTGGAGGATCTGGACTTGCGGATCCGGCTGCCGGAGCGCCGGGAGATCCGCTCCATTTCCCTGGGCTTTTTGTCCCACCACCGCTCCGGCATTGTGTATCCACAGTGGGTGGAGCTGGCGGTGGGGCCGGATTTGGAGCATCTGCGGCCCTATGGCCGCATTACCCTGCCCTGTGCGCCCTGCTCCCGGGAGATTGCCAAGAGAGACGTCACCTTCCAGGTGTATGGGCTCCTGGGAGCCTTCCGCATCTATGCCCATCGCTACGAAACCATGCCCCAGTGGTGCTGCTACCGGGGCTCGGAGCATGTGTTTCTCATGGCGGATAACCTGATTGTCACGCCTCTGGATTGACTGAAGGGGTGCTTCCCCCGCCATATTTTCCCAACCGAACAAGCCCGCTGCAACAAAAAGCAGCGGGCTTGCGTTTGGGTTACAGACGGTTATGCAAAGGGATTCTCCGCCTCCGTGTCCATGTTTTGCACGAAAGTCAAAGCCTCCTCCAGAGTGTCGAACCGGCCCTTTTCGTATACATAGTCATCGGGGGCAAATTCCTTGCGGTGTTCATCTATGCGTAGGGTTTTCCATAGTCCGTCCTCCAGCACCATGGTTTTTGTGAGGGTATCTTGGTTGAAGGCGGTTACAACGGAGTACTGACCGCCCTCCTGGTAGATGGTGGTTAGCCAGCCTACAAAAGAAAATCTAATTCTCCGCTCCGTTTCGGAAGTCTTTGTGATATAGAACAGGCGACCTGCTGTAGTGCCGGAGTCTACGTCGATTTGGGTTAAATCTGCATGTTCCTTTGCGCTATCTTGGATGCCCTCATAGCTTTTGGCGAGATTGCTGGTGTAATACTGCTGGAGGTCCAAACGCACACTGCTTTTCGCGGCAGCTACAGCATTGGCTGTGCTTTGGCCACTCTCCAGCTGCTGGGAAAGGACTTCTGCTGGAGCAACGCTGATTTTCAGCCGTTCGGCTTCTGCGGCAACGGCGGTGTCCAGAAGCTGCATATCTGCTTCTGTGAAAAATAAACTGCATGCGACCAATGCTGGAAGTGCTGCTATGCAAAGCAAAAGCAGAGATAGCCGTAGCTTTAACCCTTTTCTATTCATGTCCAGGCCTCCTTAAGGATTGCATGTGCGATCAACACTAGACCTTCAGACCGGCAGATGATCATGAAAACGGATTCTCGGCCTCCATATTCATATGTTGCACGAACTCCAGGGCTTCCTCCAGAGTGTCGAACCGGCCTTTTTCGTACACATAGTCATCAGGGGCGAATTCCTTGCGGTATTCATCGGTGCGCAGAGTTTTCCACAGCCCATCCTCCAGCACCATGGTTTTTGTGAGGGTATCTTGGTTGAAGGCGGTTACAACGGAGTACTGACCTTCTTCCTGGTAAATGGTGGTTAGCCAGCCTACAAAAGAGAATTGGATTTTCTTTTCCGTTTCAGAAATATCTTCTGTGTAGATTAACCGGCTTGCTGTAGTACCTGAGTCAACATCAATCCGGGATAAGTCTATATGCTCTTTTGCACTTTCTTGGATTTCCTGGTAATTTCTGGCCAGATCATCGGTATAATATTGTTGTAAATCTAAATTCGTGCCGTTTTGCGAGGCAACCAGGGAATCAACTGCACTTTGTCGGCCATTCAATTGCTGGGCAAAGACATCTGCAGGTGCTACACCGATTTTCAGGCGTTCAGTTTCTGCAGCAACGGCTGCGGTCAGAAGCTGGGCGTCTAAATCATCCATCTCCGTGGCGGAAAAGCTAAATGCGGTCAATGCTGCGAACGCCACCGTGCAAATTAGTAGCAGCGGGAGCCAAATTTTAAGCCGTTTTTGATTCATGTTGCGACCTCCTTATAAGCCAAATGCATAAATTGCTGTAGAATTTCTGTTTTGATTGAAGTAATCCAAATGCCAGGTTACCTGTTTCCTGTTTGTTGTGTGCTGGTCAATCAAATCGCTGTAATAACGGGGGCCATCCAGGGGGTATCCGGTCCCTACGCAGATGGCAGTATGATCAATGATGCCGTCATCATTCCAGTCATAGAAAATGATTTCTGTTCCATCTCCGGATAGGTTCCCGCTGTTGTTAATATATGCATAACTTCTGCCCCGGCCATCGTTGGTCCACTTGGAAACCAAACGTGTAGCTTTAAGGTCATTTTTCAGATAATTCTTAAGGGTATCGGCAGTTGCCCACGCCTCCGAGTAGCCGATACCTGCGAAATACCCGTTTTTGTAAAACCAGGTGTCATTTTGCTGTAAGCCGCCAGCATAGAGGCATTGGGAGACGAAGTTGGCGCAGTCTCCCGAGAATTGACGATAACTGGAGTTGTGGCTCAAGGCATAGGTGTCGGCGTATCGCTTGGCAGCATCTCCATCATAGGTGTATGCTGAGGCCGCCGGAGAAACTGCAGCAAACAAAGCGACCGCCAATAAAACTGAAAATGTCCGGAACAATATGTTCTTGCGCATAAGTTTCAACCTCCAAAAAAATAAAATGAATTCGTAATCTACGCTCTGTTATGTACGTTGCTCACCCTCTTTGTCAACCGGTACATTTCTGCAGCCTGCACTTATAGGATACACCAAAACTAGAAAATGTCAAGTGGGTAAACTCTATATTCAGATAAATATTTTTGAAAAGCGGAAAAAAGTGCCTGCAGGGTGACTGTAGAAGGCATGAGTGAAACTGAAAATTCTGAATCTTCCCCATGGAGTCAAAGAGAACGGCTCCTCTGAGAGAACCGTTCTCTTTGACAAAGGAATTTGATTACCGGAAGGAGGCCAGCTCCACCACCTGGCCATTGTTGAGGCGAGATTCCTCAGCGGCCAGGGCCATGAAGTGGCTCTCCATGGAGGCCTCCAGGGTGGTGATGCTGGGTGGGCACTGGCCCTGGAGATAGTCCAGGAAATCCCCGATGAGGACGCTGTCGCCCCCGGCATGACCGGACATCCGCTCTTTGCTGAGGTTGAAGTCATAGACTGTGGGCTTGCCGCCAAAGGGCGTGACGGTGACGGTATTTTTGGCCATGTCGGCGATCATGTCGCCCATGGTGCCCATGAAGTTGGTGTAGCGGCCGCCCCCGGCGGTGAAGGCGGACATGGTGAAGTTCACGGTGAGGCCGCCCTCCATCTCCAGGTTCACCACCTGGTGGTCCACCACGTCATTGTCGCAGAAATAGACGCAGCGGCCATAGGGTCCCTCCTGGATGGCCTGGCGGATGGATGCTTCCGTGGGATGCAGGGTGAGTACATCACAGGGCCAGCCGGTTTTGCCCTGGGCGACGCCGGTTTTCTCGCTGGTGATGTAAATCTTCTCTGCGTCATAGGGGCAGCGGTCCTTGGCCTGGCAGCCGTCCAGGCAGCGCTTGGCGGCCCCGGCCGGGGCGTTTTCCGGTCGGAAATGACCCAGGGAGCCGAAGGAGGACAGTCGGACACAGCTCTTTCCTGTGAGCCAGACCATAAGATCCATGTCGTGGCAGCATTTTTGCAGGAACATGGGGGAGGTCTCCTCCTTGCTGCGCCAGTTCCCCCGGACAAAGCTGTGGGCCTGATGCCAATAGCCTACATTTTCAATGGCCTGGATGCTCATCAGCTCCCCCAGGACCCCGGAGTCCAGCACCTCTTTGATCTTCCGGTAGAAGGGAGCGTAGCGCAGAACATGACAGACTACCACCTTCCGGCCGGTTTCTCTGGCTACCGCCAGAATCTCTTTGCACTGGGCCAGGTCTGGGGAGATGGGCTTTTCCATGAGAATGTCATAGCCCTTGCGGAGGGCGGGAATGGCCTGGGGCACATGCTGCCGGTCCTGGGTGCAGAGCACCAGGGCGTCAGCCAGGCGGAGCTCTGCCAAGAGCGCCTCGGCGCTGTCAAAACAGCGCTCCGCCGGAATCTCAAACTGTCGGGCCACCTCCCGGACCTTGGCGGCATCCGGGTCGGCAATGGCCACAACCTTGGCCCGCTCCGGCATCTGAGCCAGGGCCTGTGCATAGGCGTCTTTCCCCCGGCTACCCAGACCGGCGATGGCAATGGTGATTCTGGACATTTTTGAACCTCCTGTATGCATGTTGATTTTTCAACTCAAATTCGTCTCTGCTGGAACTCTGACCGCCTGCTTCCCCAAAAAGTTCCAAAGCAGATTGATAGATTTTGGCAGAAGAATCGTACCAATATGTGCGCGTCTGATCATCTGTTCCCATGTCCCACAAGCTGATGGCGCCGTCCCAGTATAGCTCGGCACGGGTGGTGGTCGTTTCAGACAAGGGAAGAAGGAAGAGGAAGGGGACAAGCGGAACATCAGACTCCCTCTTCCTTCGTTATTTCAGTGAAAGCGGAAAGAAAAACAGGAATAGTCATCAAGAAAGGGAATGAGGAGCGGTAGGATCTTATAGTTAAATTACCATATTTGCTTGCGGTTGTCAACGCATTTGATGGCATATATCAAACGCAACGACTTGACTTATGGTACCACTGCTCATGCTTCGGCTGCGTTTTTGTGGGACCAGCAAAAAATCGCCAGGCGGCTGGGCCGCCTGGCGAAGGGAATGCGGGTAAGCCCAGTGGGCATTACATATCGAAGGGCTCCATGGAGAGGACGGGATGGCCCACTTCGGAGAGGTAGTTCAGCAGCTGCTCGGGGTCCTCGGTGCAGATGGTCTCATCGGCAATCATGTCGGTGAAGTTCTCTACATCGTACAGCTCCTTGGCAGCGGCGTCCAGCCGCTCCCGGACCTGGTCCTTCAGCTCCTTGGGCATCCAGACGATACGGCCCAGGCCGCCCTCGGCCTTCAGGAACTTCTTGGAGGAGATGAACTGCTTGCCATGGCCCATAAAGCCAGGGGTCTGCACACCGCCGCCGGTCATGGAAGCCATTTCGGAGAAGGTCATGCCCAGAGGGGTCATACCGGCGTGCTCACGGCAGGTGATGACCACGCCCATGGTGACAGGCTCCACGCCGCAGATACACTCGAAGCAGCCGCAGGAGGTCATGGGGTCCTGGAACAGAGAGTACAGGGTGACATGCTCCAGAGCGCCGTGAGAGTACTTAAAGACGGCTTCGTCCACGTCCTCGTAACGGCCCAGGTTCTCGTCGATGCAGCGGTCCTTGGGGACGATCTGGCAGGGGCCCTGGGGGTCCAGCTCATTGGTGGCCTTGGCATCCAGCCAGCTGACGGCGCCGCACAGGCCCAGACGCTCCGGGGTGACGATGCACACGTGGCTGGGGGAGAAGGCCTGGCACATGATGCAGGTGTAGTACACGGGTACGGACTCGTCGGTCATGGATTTCAGACGGTCGTCACGCTTGGCGAACACTTCGTTGGCATGGTGCCGCAGCTCATGGTTCTTCTCAGCATCCACCACAATCTTCACCTGGCACTTATCCACGACGGCCTCAAATTCGCTCTTGATCTTGGCGTAGAGCACTTCGCCGATGTGCTTAAACCGGAAGCCGGCCTCAAAGTCGGCCTTGGAAATCCGGATACGGATCATATCGCGCTGGCCAGTGTGCATGACGCCTTCCACGCAGTTCAGGTAGGAGTGGAACTTCCGCTCCATGACGGACTCGAAGTCGGTCTGCATGTTCTTGCCGGCGACTTCCACGGTGTAAGACAGGGAGATCTTGGAGCCCACGGGGATCTCGTCCAGCTCGGGGCCTTCCACGGTGATCTTGTGATCCTCAATCTCGGCGGCTTCCTTGGTGGAAACCAGCTCGAAGCAATCCACCCGGGAGCCGTCCACTTCCACCTGCATGTCGCCCTTGCGGATGATCTCACCCTCGAAGGCAGAGGCGAAGGAGACGGGAATGTCAATCTTGGTGATCTTGATCTTGATGTCCCGGGCCTCCAGGGAGGTGGCGTTGAACTTGCTCACGTCTTCCTGGACAATGAGGCTCTTGGGAACCCGGAAGATGTTCTCCGTCTCGTTGGTGATGACGGGGAAGCCCAGGGCAATGGCGCCGGCGCCGCAAGCCACGATCACATCGTCCAGAGGCTTGAAGGCGTTGACAAAGGCAGGCACACGCTCCATGGTGTACTTCATCAGGTTGCCGGCGTCGCCGGGGGTGATGTTGCCGAAGATCAGAGCAGCGCGGAGAGCCACGGAGACCACATGGATCACAGAGGTCACGTCACGCCCGAGAGGCACCACACGGACGTTGTCGCCGGTCTTATAGCCCTTTTCCTGAAGCTGGTCGATGACGCCGCCCACCAGGGTCACCAGGATGCCCTGGCTCTGGTAGCTCTTCACCAGTTCCACAGCCTCGTCAGCGGAGGGAGCGGAGCCCAGGATGACCGCCACGCCGGGAATGTCGCCGGTAACCAGGGGCACACCCAGGTTCCGGACGAAGGCGTCGGCCACATGGCCGTAGCAGGGAGCCTCGTAGGGCGTAGCGCCGTTCAAATACTTCAGAACCTCAATGAACTCAGCGCACAGGGCAGTGGCCACGCCGGACATAAAGGCGTCGTTCAGCCGGGGGGCCCGGGTCATGAGGGTCTTCACCACGCCCAGAGCGGCCTTCAGCTCGCCCAGGGTGCCCACCTTCACGCCGGTGACGGCATAGTAGCAGGGCAGGGAATAGGCGGTGTCGGGGAAGGACACAGCCTGGCTTTCGCCATATTGGGCAATGGCGCTGTCGATGGCGGCTTCAGTGAGGCCGTATACAGCGTCGTTGCCGCCGAACACTCTTTCAAATAAAGTCACGGTTTTTCCTCCTATTGTTCAATCACGATCAATAATGGCTTTTATTTTCCTGATTTCCTCGATTGCCGCAGGGCAAAAATCGTAGGGAGATTTCCCCAGCCGGTCGGCGTCCATGATTTCCGGGTTGTAGTGAATGCACCCCAGGAAATCGGCTTCCGGGACGGCGCTGCGGACGAAATCCTCGTCCCGCTGATCCCGCACCTTATTGGCCACCACCCGAACCTGCCGGACCCCCAGGTCTGCCGCCAGCCGCTTCACATTGGCATAGGTTTGGATGCTGCGGGCGCCGGGCTCTACCACCACAATGAACTGGTCCATATTGGCGGCAGTGCCCCGGCCCAGATGTTCCAGGCCGGCCTCCATGTCCAGAATGACCACGTCATCCTTCCGGTAGGTGAGGCTGCTTAGGATGGCCTTGAGCATTACATGCTCCGGACAGACGCAGCCGCTGCCGCCCACATCCACAGTGCCCATCACCAGGAGCTTCACACCGCCCACGTCCTTGGCGTATTTCTCCGGAATATCCGCCACATAGGGGTTCAGCTTAAAGAATTTATTGGCTTCGTTGGCGCCGGTGCGTTCCTCTACCAGGGTCCTCATTTTGGAGATGGGGACAATGGCATCCACCTCCTCCTGGCTGAGCCCCAGGGCCAGGCCCAGGTTGGCATCCGGGTCTACATCGGCGGCCAGGACGGGACGTCCCTCCGCTGCATAGAGCCGGGCCAAGGTGGAAGAGAGGGTGGTTTTACCCACGCCGCCCTTGCCGGTAATCGCTACTTTCATGGAAAAAACCTCGTTTTACAGGATGTTACCCCGGCGCAAAGGTGGAAGGCTGACGGGTTTGGCCCCGGCCTTCCCCGGGGATCAAAAATCAGATGCCCAGAGCGGCCCGCTTGGCCTCGATGCGCTCGATCATCCGATCGCCCAGCTTCTCGATGTCGGTCTCCACGGTGTAGTTGGCCTCCACCCAGTCCTTGACGCCGTGCTCACCAGTGAGCAGGTCGCAGACCTCGGAGGAACCCTTCACATAGGGGTCGACGCCCAGGAAGGTATCCAGGCCGGTAGCCACCACGTAGTTGCCGATGGAGACGGCCTTCTCACTCATCCACTCGGGGGCGCAGCCCACCACAGGGAGCTTGGAGATGGGAATGCCGGAATCCTTGGAGAGCTCAGCAGCCAGGATCAGCATACGGGAGATGTCCACGCAGGAGCCCATGTGCAGAACGGGAGGAATGTTTGCCAGCTCGCAGACCCGCTTCAGGCCCGCGCCGCAATAATCCTTGGCAGTTTCCGGGTCCATGAGGCCAGCCTTGGCGGCAGCCTGGGCGGAGCAGCCGGAGACGATGAGAATGATGTCGTTTTCCAGGAGCTTCTTCATGAGCTCGATGTGGGCGAAGTCCGGACGGACCTTGGGATTGTTGCAGCCTACCATGGCCACAGCGCCCCGCAGCACACCGGAGGTGACGCACTCCAGCAGGGGCTTGGTGGTGCCGAATTCGTCCACTTGGGAGTTGGCAACGCCGTCCAGGACCTTCACAATGGCCTCCACGGAGTAACCCACCCGGGCCTTGGAAACCTGGTTGGGGATGTTCACCAGGTCCTGGTTCCGGTTCTTGAAGTTTTCCACTGCCATTTTCACAATGGCCTTGGCGTTGTCGCCAGCCGTCTCGGCATTGAAGCGGATAAACTCAGAATCCGGCATCCGGGCAATGGGAGAGGTGGTGACGAACTTGGTATGGAAGCATTTGCTCAGGGGGCCCAGAGCGGGGAAGATGCACTGCACATCCACCACAATGGCCTCGCAGGCGCCGGTGAGAACCACGTTCTCCTGGGTCAGGAAGTTGCCGGCCATGGGGATACCGTGGCGCATGGCGACCTCGTTGGCGGTGCAGCAGACGCCGGCAATGTTGATGCCCTTGGCGCCTACGCTCTTGGCCAGGGCGATCATCTCCGGGTCATTGGCATAATGTACAATCATTTCGGACAGGGAGGGGTCGTGGCCATGGACTACAATGTTGACCATGTCTTTCTCCATGACGCCGATGTTGGCGGTGGTGTCCACAGGCTTCGGGGTACCAAACATGACGTCGGAGAACTCCGTGCCCATCATGGAGCCGCCCCAGCCGTCGGACAGGCCGCAGCGCAGAGCCTGACGGATGAGAGCCTCGGGGAGGGAGGAGCAGCCCATATGAGTCATGTGCAGAGCCGTGGCGACTTCCCGGTCGATGGCCCGGGGCTCGATCTCGGCCTTGGCCCACAGCTCCTGCGTGTGCTCGGGAGCCCGCTTCAGGAAGCGCTGGGTGCCGAAGGGTTTGCCGTATTCCAGCAGGCCGATCTCAGCCACTTCGTGGGCCAGAGCGTAAATATCCTTGCCCTCGGTTTCAAGGCCCCACTCCTTGGCGATGCGGATGAGCTTCTCCGGGTCTTTGACCTGGTAGTTGCCGCCCTCTTTGGTCTGGTGCAGGGTGTGCATGATCTCACGGCCGTGGTCGGAGTGGGTGGCGGAGCCGCCGGCGGTGAAGCGCAGGAAGTTCCGGCCCACGATACCGTGGACGTCGCAGCCGCAGATGCCCCGGGGGCTCTTCGGCGTGATGCGGCAGGGGCCCATGGAGCAGATCCGGCAGCAGGTACCGGCTTCGCCAAAGCCGCAATGGGGGGTCTGATTCTTGACCCGCTGCTGCCAGGAGTCGGCGCCTACCTTCTTGCCGTTTTCCAGCAGAGAGGCAGTGGCCGCTTCCATTTCTTCAACAGTGATTAAGCGATCCCAATCCTTCAAAGTGTTTTCCTCCTAATGTTGTTGTCTGAAGTGCGGGGACGGCCGGCAAATGGGGAAGAACCGGCCGGCCCGGGAAATCATAGAGACATACGATTTCACAATACCCACGTTCATTTTAGCCTTTATGGCGGGAAAAGTCAATGTATGTTTTTCCCTTTCCGTATTTTTTGACGGAGTTTCTGGAAAATGGTAGGAAGCCACCCAAAATCAGCAGACATGTGTCCGCCTCCAAAAGCTTCCACTTCTGTACTGGTGTGGGGCGCCCTTCCAGTTGCGAAGCGGGCCCCCATATGTTATACTATGCCGGAAATGAGAGAGGAGGGACGCCCATGCATAGGCAGACGCGGGATTTGACGGAAGGAAGGCCCCTTCCCCTGTTGGTGTCGTTTTCGCTTCCCCTGATGGTGGGCAATGTGTTCCAGCAAATGTATACCGTGGTGGATACTGCGGTAGTGGGCAAAGCGTTGGGGGTTGGTGCGCTGGCGGCTCTGGGTGCGTCCGACTGGCTGAACTGGATGATGCTGGGCGTGATTCAGGGCCTAACCCAGGGATTTGGCATTATGATGGCACAGGACTTCGGATCCCGGCAGATGGACCGCCTTCGCCGCACAATCGGCGCCTCGGCGGTGCTTTCTGCCATCGGCGCACTGGTTCTTTTGGCCGTGGGGCAGGTGGCGATTGCACCCATCCTGAGGCTTCTGCAGACGCCGGACGCCATTCAGGGGGATACGGTGCTGTATCTCCGGATTATGTTTGGGGGCGTTCCCGTTGTGATGGCCTATAACCTGTTTGCAGGTATGATTCGCTCTCTGGGGGACAGTAAAACACCGTTGTATGCTATGATGGTTGCCAGCTGCGTCAACATTGGGTTGGACTTGCTGTTTGTGCTGGTGTTCCATTGGGGAATCGCAGGGGCGGCGGCAGCAACTCTCATCGCCCAAGTGTTTGCTGCAGGGTTCTGCCTGTGGCATTTGGGAAAGCTTCCCGTTCTCAAGATGAAGCGGGAGGATTTTCGTCTCGACTGGTCCCAGGCGGGGCAGCTTTTACAGCTAGGCTTCCCCATGGCATTCCAAAATGCCATTATCTCGGTGGGCGGCATGATTGTTCAGTCGGTGGTCAATGGATTTGGTATGATTTTCATTGCCGGCTTCACCGCCACCAACAAGCTCTATGGCATTCTGGAGATTGCGGCAACCTCCTATGGCTATGCCATGATTCCCTATGTGGGTCAGAATCTAGGGGCCAGGAAGATGGAGCGAATTCGCGCCGGACAGCGTGCTGCCATTGCTTTGGCCATGGTGACCGCCGGCGTCATTGCCGCTGTTATGATTGGCTGTGGAAAGTGGATTGTTGGCTGCTTTATTTCCGGCACGCCCCAGGAGGTGGAGGCTGCCACCCAGGTAGCATACCGGTATCTGGTCATCATGAGCGTGTGCCTGCCGGTTTTGTATGTGCTCCACGTGACCCGCTCCTGCGTCCAAGGCATGGGAAACACCATGCTTCCCATGCTCTCCGGCGTTTCCGAATTTGTCATGCGCACCGGCACGGCGCTGCTGTTGCCGGCGGTGATGGGGCAAGCAGGCATTTTCTATGCTGAGGTTCTGGCTTGGCTCGGCGCTGACCTGATTCTGGTCCCCAGTTACTTTGTGGTCTCAAGACAGTGCATGAAAAATCTCTCATAAATCTTCCTGACATCACCAGCGAGGGGGCTGTCAAAAGTCCTACTTCCTATGGGTGGGGATGACGGATGCTGGGGTTTGCTTCGCACTTGTTATTTCGCCGGAAAAATGTTATACTAATCCAAGATTTTGCTGAAATAAAGGAGCTATGATATGATTCCGTTTAAACGTCTGGAACTTGCCCGGCGGCAGGAGGTTTTCGATTGGTTCCACCAGGCCGGGCGGCTGGGCTGTGAGTATTCCTTTGTTAATTTATACCTGTGGGGGCGTCAACATGCCGCTTTTGTGGAGGGCTATCTGGTGGTGTTTTCCCATTTTTATGGACACAGTATGTACCTCTTCCCCTCGGGCCATGGGCCTTTGAAGCCGGTGCTGGAGGCCCTGCGGGAAGATGCCAGGGAGCGGGAGATTCCCTTCCGCCTCACCAGCATGTCCGTGGCGGACTGCCGGGCGGTGGAGGAGCTTTACCCGGGGCAGTTCAAATTTTATCCGGACCGGGACGGCTTTGACTATCTGTATGAGATCGACCACCTGGCTGATCTGAAGGGAAAAAAGTATCAGCAAAAGCGGAACCACATCAACCGTTTCCTGGAAAGCTGCCCTGATTGGCGGGCAGAGCCCATCACCCCAGCCTGGATTCCCACCTGCCGGGACCTCCTGGACCGGTGGTACCGGATCCACCTGGAGGCCGACCCCCATATGCAGTATCATCTGGAGCAGCTGGCCCTGGACCGGGCGTTCCAGAACTACGAGGCCCTGGGCCTGGATGGGCTGTTGCTCCTGGATGGGGACAAGCCCATTGCCATGACCATAGGGAGCCTCATCAGCCCCACGGTCTACGACGTGAATTTTGAGAAGGCTTTGGGTGAGGTTCCCGGGGACTACGCCATGATCAACCGGACCTTTGCCCGGTATATCCGGGAGAAGTATCCCCAGGTGCAGTATCTGGACCGGGAGGACGATTTGGGCCTGCCGGGTCTGCGGAAGGCTAAGGAGTCCTACCACCCGGACCGGATGGTGGAGCAGTACTCCTGCGTGTTGAAAGAGGATATCGATGCAGTGTGAATATCGCTCCGCCAGGGAAGGGGATGTTCCTGCCCTGCGGGAGCTGTGGAAAGAGGCCTTTGGGGACGGAGACCGGTTCCTGGATCAATTTTTTGAGGGGCCCTTTGCTCCAGAGCGGAGCCGGGTGGCTGTGGTGGAGGGGGCCGTTAGCGGAGCCCTGTACTGGTTTCCCGCCTCCTGCAAGGGTCAGAGCCTGGCCTATCTCTACGGCGTGGCAACGGCGGCCAGGCTTCGGGGCAGGGGATTGTGCGGCGGCCTGATGGCGGACACCCAGGCGTATCTGTCCGCTCAAGGAATAGACGGCATGCTCCTGGTGCCAGGCAGCGCCTCCCTGTTCCGGTTTTACGCCCGTCTGGGCTACGCCCCCTGTTGCCCCCAGGGCCGCATGAAGGTGCAGGCTGCCGGACCGGCCCTTCCCCTGAAGCCGGTGAGCCCCAGACGGTACGGGGAACTCCGGCGGACGCTGTTGCCTCCTGGCGGCGTCTGCCAGGAGGGGATCAACCTGGAATTCCAGGCCGGCCTATCCCAGCTCTATGGGGGAAAGGACCTGCTTCTGGCTGCGACCCGTCAGGAGGATGGTACTCTCCTGGCCAGCGAGCTTCTCTCCCGGGACCCCATTGCCGCGGCTCCCCGCATTTTGAAAACCTTAAAGGCCAGGGAGGGCATCTTCCGGGTACCGTACCCAAAGGGCCGTCCCTTCGCCATGTTTCTTCCCCTGTCCACTTGGCAGGGCCCTCCCCCGGCCTATTTTGGATTGGCTTTTGATTGAATCTCCGGCTATGGCCACATCCTTTGGATGTACCACCGGGACTGTGCTGACATGGCGGTGAGCCGTAAGCACAGTCCCGGTTTTTATCGTGCACCCGGCGGGCCCACGTTCGGACGGGTGAAAGTCCCAAATCCACCAGATAGCGGGAAGGTATGGTCAAAGGCAACCCTGGCGCCGGGAATCTGAAGGAAGTTGGCGGTAACGCTCTGGCCTGATGGGACAGATGATATAGTGATACTGGCAAAAAGTCCGAGGAACGGCATGGGCGGTGGTGTGAGAGACCGACCCCCCAATCAGTGGGAAGCCTCCTATTGGATTATCATTTATTATTTACAAAGCCAGTGCCGGTTACCGGATCAAATTCCTACAAGCTGCTGCCAGTGCGCTGAGTGTGTGGCAGGACACCATGGGGCACAGGGCGGCCATTGTCTGGATGCTTTTCAAATAGTGCCATTTGCTCTCTGGTATGGGATTTAACCAAATCACCCGCCCGGAGAGACGGTTTGCTTCCTGCAATGCGGCAACCGCTCGGGATTGATCGATGGTCTTGGCATCAGAGAGAATCAGCAAGGTCGTGGATGCCTGCAAAACAGCAGGATTCATGGCGCACAGCTTTTGCAGAGCGGTGCCCAAGTCGGTACCCCTTCCATAAATGCCCGATTCTTTTACATAGTTGCGAAACAGATTCATGTTTTGCAGGCTGAAGGCGTCTGCATGGCACATTTCTTCGGAAAACAGAAATACCAGGGAGCTTTCCGACACCTGATTCAGGGCTTGAATGAACCGCAGGGCAAACTCCGAGAACTGCATCATGGACCCGGACACGTCACAGAGAAGCACCAAATTCTTTCGGCGATTTCGTTTTTTCTTATAGCTGAGCCGGGAAAAGCTGCCGCCGGTTTCCAACCCTTTTCGGATGGTACGGCGGAAGTCCAGCTGGCTGCTATGACCGCTTCTGTGTCCCTTGGCAGCCAGCTCGCCGTTGATTTGCCGGGAGATGGTTTGGAGGAGGGAAATGGCCTTGGGTATTTCTGTATCCTTGAACTTGGAAATATCCCGATACAGAAGCCCCAATTCCGGGTCGGCGGCTTCGCAGCCTGTTGCAGCGTCCTCCAGCCGCATCTGCTGCTCCAGCAAAGCCTTTGCGAATACAGAGTGAATGAAGTTTCCATAAAGCTTGGGGTTGCGCTCGGCGCTTGCTTTGTATTTTTCCATGAAATGCTGGAGCCGCTGGCGTGCGTCTTCCGGCATGGAGGCGTAGGCCTCCATTTGCTCCCGGTTCAAGTCCATGGGCTGGCCGTTTACCTGCAAATTTCGCTCGGCTTCCCGGCGGGCCTGCGCCATTTGGGCTTCCCGCTGCATCTGCGCCTCGGCCTGTTGACGCATGGTTTCCTCTGAGACGAAAAAACCGTCAAAGACCCGATCAAAGGTGAGTTGTTCCTCCCGAGACTTGGCATATACCGTCCGTAGTGCGGTTTTTACCAACTCCCGGTCCTCAAACCCCAGGGTGATGAGAACGTGGCAAGCGTCAGCTGTTTCCATGGGACTGACGATGAGCCCTTCCAGCCGCAGCATCCTGGAAAAAGCAGCGATCTTCTCAAGGTACACCGCCGGATCAGTCATGATGATTTCCCCCGCAGCCCTGGCTGCATTGGCATACATGACCGGCTTCCGCCATCTCCTCTAAAACTCCAATGTCTTCGCTGTTTTTTAACACAAAACCTGCCGTCTGCCGCAGGGCGTCGGGGGTCAGCTCCCGAATTCCAAGGGCATCCAACGCCGCTGCCCAGTCCAGGGTTTCCGCGATAGAGGGCTTCTTTAAAATCGCTTCGTTGGAGCGCAGCTTCTGCACCGCCACCGCCACCTGGGCGCAGAGGCGGTCATCCACATGGGGCAGCTTGGCCCGGAGGATTGCCAGTTCCTTCTCCAGATCCGGGTACTGAATATATAGATAAGCGCAGCGCCGCCGCAGGGCTTCGGAAAGTGGTCTTGCCCGGTTGGAGGTCAATACCACAAAGGGCACCGACTTTGCCCGGATGGTGCCAGCCTCGGGAATTGTCACCTGCATTTCAGACAACAGCTCCAGGAGGAAGGCTTCAAATTCCTCATCTGCCTTATCAATCTCGTCAATTAACAGCACAACAGGCTTTTCTGAGCGGATGGAGTGCAGCAGGGGACGTTCCAGGAGGTACTCGTCGCTGAACAGGCTTCTGGTCAACTCTTCCCGGTCCTGGCTTGCCATATGGACCTGAATGGACAAAAGCTGCTTCTGATAGTTCCATTCGTACAGCGCCTTACTTTCATCCAGCCCCTCGTAGCACTGCAAACGCACCAGCTCCCGGTCCAAGGCAGAGGCCATGACCTTGGCAACTTCCGTCTTTCCCACACCGGCAGCACCCTCAATCAGCAGGGGGCGGCCTAATTGCAGAGCCACCGTCAACACCGTTGCCAGGGTGTCGTCATAGATGTAATGGGCTGCGTCCATTTTTTGTTTCAATGTTTCCAGTTTCATGTTGTTCCCTTTCTCCCGACAGCGTGAATCCTGCACCGGTACACCTATTATATCACATCTGCGTCCATTTTGAAGTGTAGGATTTACAATGATGTGTGCCACCGGTGCAGGGTCTGTGGGAATGTGGAAAACCGCGATGCGGTTTCTGCACATTCCCACAGCAAGGCTACGATGCCTGCGGCGCTTTTTCCGGATTAAAAGAAAAAATGTGGCAAATAGGGATGACCTGTGTTAAGGTTGCGTTCTCCAGACAAAGGCGAAAAGCGGAGAGCTGCGCGGCGTTTACCGGAACATGCAAATGGTATTCCAGGATCCGGTGATCCTTTGACGCCCGGCGGAGTTTGCAAAACGCTATCCCCACGAGGCCAGCGGCGGTCAGTGCCAGCGGACGGCCAATGCCGCGGCGTAAAAATACCGCACCTGGGGGAATACCCGGGCGCGGTATTATTATAGCTAATTGAAAATGAACGTAACTGATTAGCTTGGGGCTTATACAGTTAAATTTCCATAATCACAGGCAAAATCATGGGATTGCGCTTGGTGGTTTTGAACAGGTAGCCGGACAGGTCGTTTTTGATGGAGGATTTGATGGTGGCCCAGTCCCGGACGCCCTTCCGGCGGCAGCGGTCCAGGGACTCCACGGCGATGAGCCGCAGCTCTTCCATCAGGTTTTCCGATTCCTTCACATACACAAAGCCCCGGGTGATGATGTCTGGGCCTGAGAGAATGGAACCGTCCTGGCTGGACAGGTTGACGCAGACAACCAGCATGCCGTCCTGGGCCAGGTGCTTCCGGTCCCGGAGCACTACGCTGCCCACGTCTCCCACGCCAGTGCCATCCACCAGCACCTTTCCGGCAGGGACGGTGCCGGTTACCTTGCAGCTCCGGCTGGTCAGCTCCATCACCTGGCCGATGTCGGAGATCATAATGTTTTTGGGACTCATGCCCATCTGCTTGGCCAGCTTGGCATGAATTTGCAGATGCCGCTGCTCGCCGTGGACAGGAATGAAGAACTTGGGACGGGTCAGGGCGTGAACAATTTTCAGTTCCTCCTGGCAGGCGTGGCCAGAGACATGAAGGCCCTCGGACTTCTCGTAGATCACCTCGGCCCCCTTCCGGTAAAGCTCGTTGATGATCTTGGAAATGGCCTTTTCGTTGCCTGGAATGGCGGAGGCGGAGATGATGATCCGGTCGCCGGGCTGGATCTCCACATGCTTGTGAGTGGAGAAGGCCATGCGGTACAATGCCGACATATTTTCGCCCTGGGAGCCGGTGGAGACAATGACCACCTTGTCCTTGGGTAGGCTTTTGGCTACGCCAATGTCCACAATGGTGTTGGCCGGGGCCTTGAGGTAGTTCAGCTCTGTAGCCACTTTCAGCATGTTTTCCATGCTCCGCCCGGTGACGGCCACCTTCCGCCCATACCGGTGGGCAGTTTGCAGTACCGCCTGAATCCGGTGCATGTTGGAGGCAAAGGTGGTGACGATGATCCGCTCATTGCAGTTTTTAAACTGCCGGTCCATGCCTTCGGCCACCACCTGCTCGGAAGGAGTGTAGCCGGTGCGTTCCACATTGGTGGAGTCGCACAGAAGGGCCAGTACACCCTCCTTTCCCAGCACACCCAGGCGACCCAGGTCCATCATGCCGCCCTCTGCGGTGGGGTCAATCTTGAAGTCGCCGGTCATGATCACCCGGCCCACAGGGGTGTGGATGCAAAAGCACACAGCATCGGCAATGGAGTGGTTCACGTGGATAAACTCCACCTGGAAGCACCCGGCTTTTACCACGTCTCCCGGTTGGTGGGTGACCAGCTTCACCTTGTCCGCCAGACCGTGCTCCTCCAGCTTCAGTCGGATGAGGCCGCCGGTCATGGGGGTGACATGGACTGGGGCCAGGACCTGCTGCAGGGCGTAGGGCAGAGAACCGATGTGGTCCTCGTGGCCATGGGTGATGAAGAAGCCCCGAAGCTTTCCCTGATTTTTGACCAAATAGGTGAAGTCGGGAATCACCAGGTCCACCCCGTACATGTCCTCTTCCGGGAAGCCCACGCCGCAGTCCACCACGATCATGTCCTTGCCATACTCCAGGACGGTGATATTTTTACCGATTTCGTTGAGACCGCCCAGGGGGATAATTTTCAATTTTTCTGCCAAATGATATACAACTCCTTTAATTCGTTCGTTTCAGCTGCCGGATGAAACCGGCACAGATTCCAAATGGGAAATACCCTATGGATACCGGATGTCCTGAAAAAGGCGCAACAAAAGAAAACACCCGATTCTCCAGCTTCGGGACCCCGATACGTTCCGCCGCTTTGAGAGAAACAGTTGCACGCCTGCTAAACCTGTTTTTACAATCGACCCGGTATTTCCAACGCGGCGGCGCCTGGCCGCTGCGCAAAAAGACAATGGGAAATCCACGCCGCCCCGCTACTCCAGAGGCAGGAGCAAAGGGACGCAAAACCCTGTAAGATTAAGTATAGCACACTTTCCGGGAAAAGTATACAATCTTTTTGACGAAGCCAGTGAGAATTTTCTCAGGGCTGGAAATCTATGTATATTTATGGTAAAATCAAAGCAACGCTTGACAAGGGCATACAGACCATTGTGATATCTGAAATAAAAACAGGCGGCCTGCGAAGCGGCCCGCCTAAATGATCGCTTATCGCGATCCCTTATCATAGGGGATGCCCTCCGCCTTGGGAGCTTGGGAGGACTTAGAGGTGGCAATCAGAACAATCATGGTGACCACGTAGGGAAGCATGTTGTAGATGTTGGATACCTTCTCCACCCCTTTGAAGTTGGGCAGGAAGGGAATCAGAGTGTAGTATGTACCCACCACCTTGAACAGGGCGAAGAAGATGGAACAGAAGAAAATTTGCAGGGGTTTCCAGTTGCCGAAGATCATCACCGCCAGGGCCAGGAAGCCATAGCCGCCCACGTCTGCAGAGAAGGAGCTGCCAATGACCAGCACGTAAGCCAGGCCGCCGATGCCGCCCAGGAAGCCGGAGATCATCACGCCGGCGTAGCGCATCTTGTAGACGTTGATGCCCACGGAGTCCGCCGCCTGGGGATGCTCGCCGCAGGCCCGCATCCGCAGGCCAAAACGGGTCTTATACAGGACAAACCAGGCCACCAGGAAGAGGATCAGGGCGATGGGAATGGTGATGAAGAATTTCTTAAAGAGGGAAGGGAGAAAATCCTGGTTCACGGCGCCCATGATGTGTAGCTGCTCTGGCGTCCAACGGGTCCAGGTGGGAATGGCAATGTCCGTGATACCCTGGCCCTGCACGGCCCAGGCCACCACCACGCAGAAGGCGGGGGCGAAGATGTTCAGAGCCGTGCCGCCGATGGTCTGGTCTGCCCTTAGGTTGATGGCGGCAAAAGCCAGCAGCAGGGAGAAGACCATACCGGCGATGCCGGCAATCAGAGCCGCCAGAACCACGCCCAGCTGAGAGGTGAAGACGCTTTCGCCCCAGCCAGCGGCGTCCAGAGCCTGGAGGAAGAGGGTGGACGCCAAAGCGCCTATGATCATGATGCCTTCCAGTGCCAGGTTGATGACGCCGGACCGCTCCGAATACATACCACCCAGAGCCACCAGCATCAGGGGGATGGCGAAACAAATGGTCAGGTTGATAATACTGCCCAAAGTGCCTACATTCATTTTGCTGCCGCCTCCTTTTTCTCGTTCTTGTTTCTACGCCGGCCCAATTTGCCGGACAGGAACATCCGGATCAGCAGGGCAAAGGCGGCCAGGTAGACAATGACGGAGATGACAATGTCTGTGGCCTCGGTTGCATAGCCCTGAGATTGCATGGCGTTGCCGCCCAGCCGCAGGTAGCTCAGGAACATGGCGCTGAAGATGCAGCCGATGGGGTTGCAGTTCGCCAGGAGCGCCACGGAGATGCCGTCAAAGCCAGCGGTTTCAATGGCCTGGAGCAGAGTATACTGCCCGCCGCCGGCCAGGTAGAACAGGCCGCCGCCAAAACCGGCCAGGGCGCCGGAGATGACCATGGACAGGACAACGTTCTTTTTCGCGCTGATGCCGGCGTACATAGCGGCGTCCCGGTTGTTGCCGCAAGCCTTCAGCTCATAGCCAAAGGTGGTCTTCTTCAGAATCACCCACATGACAATGGAGACCACAATGGCCAGTATGATGCCGATGTTCATGTAGCTGTAATGGAACAGCCGGTCCAGGCCCAGCCGGGGCAGGATGGCGCCGGGATTGGCGTTGGCCAGGGCGGCGGTCCGGTCAGAGGCGGAGGCGCCCCAGTCGGAGTCCAGCATCCGGGGCATGTTGGGAATCAGAAAATTCACCAAGTTCATGCCGATCCAGTTGAACATGATGGCGGTCAGCACCTCGTTTACGTTGAAAAAGGCCTTGAAGAGGCCGGGGAATAGGCCCCAGATGGCGCCCCCCAGGGAGGCGGCCAGGAGGCACACGTACCAGGGCATCTGCAGCTCAATGGCACAGGTGAGGGCCAGAAAAGCGCCGATGGTGTACTGGCCCGAGGCGCCAATGTTGAAGAGGCCGACCTGATAGGCAAAGGCCACGGCCAGGCCCACCATCACCAGGGGGGCGGCCCGGTACAGGACATTGCCAACATCGGTGAAACCTTTGCCCAGGAGGCTGCCCATGCCGGGCAGGGCATTGCGAGGATTCAGAAGCAAAAGCAGGATGAAGCCGAACAGGAGGCCGATGCAGATGGAGGTCACGGAGGCCATGACGCTCAAAAAACCGGCGTTGTCCCGCAGGCGGGTTGTTTTTTTCATGGGGTATGTCCCTCCATTCTCTTTGCGCCGGCCATATACAGGCCCAGCTCCTGCACGTCTACGGTTTTGGGGTCAAATTCGCCGACGATTTCCCCTTCGTACATCACAAGAATCCGGTCGGACAGGTTCATCACCTCGTCCAGCTCCAGGGAGACCAGGAGCACAGCTGAGCCGGCGTCCCGCTCCGCCACCAGCTGGCGGTGAATGTACTCAATGGCGCCCACGTCCAGGCCCCGGGTGGGCTGGACCGCCACCAGAAGCTTATGGGCCTTGTCGATTTCCCGGGCCACAATGGCCTTCTGCTGGTTGCCGCCGGACATGCTCCGGGCGATGGTTACAGGGCCCTGGCCGGAGCGGATGTCATACTGCCCGATGAGCTTTTCCGCATACTGCCGGACTGCGTCAAATTTGATCATACCGTGGTTATGAAATTCTGGATTCCAGTACCGCTGAAGCACCAGGTTCTGCTCCAGGGTGTAGTCCAGGACCAGGCCGTGCTTATGCCGGTCCTCGGGAATGTGGCTCATGCCGGCTTTGCTCCGGGCCCGGGTGGAGTTGTGGGAGATGTCCCGGCCACAGAGGGTGAAGGTACCGGCAGACTGCCTGGCCAGGCCGGTGAGGCCATAGACAAATTCTGTCTGCCCGTTGCCCTCGATCCCGGCCAGGCAGACGATCTCCCCCTGGCGAACCTGGAAGGACACATCCCGGACGGCGTCCTTTTTGTGCACCTTGGAGGGGACTGATACGTGCTGCACATCCAGCACCACCTCCCCGGGGGCCCGCTCTGCCTTGTCCACCTTCAGCTGCACATCCCGGCCCACCATGAGCCGGGACATCTCCTCCACAGAGGTGGAGGCCACATCCACGGTACCCATGTACTTGCCCTTGCGCAAAACGGTGCACCGGTCGGCCACGGCCTTAATTTCCGCCAGCTTGTGGGTGATGAACAGGATGCTCTTACCCTCGGCCTTGAAGCCCCGCATGATTTCCATGAGCTCGTCAATCTCCTGGGGGGTCAGCACGGCGGTGGGCTCATCGAAGATCAGGATCTCATTGTCCCGGTAGAGCATCTTCAGGATCTCCACCCGCTGCTGCATACCTACGGAGATGTTGGAGATCTTGGCGTCCGGGTCAATTTTCAGGTTATACCGCTGGGACAGAGCCAGGACCTTTTCCCGGGCCTTCTTTTTCTGCAGGACGCCCATGTGACTGTCCTCCTGGCCCAGGATGATGTTGTCCAGGACGGAGAAACATTCCACCAGCTTAAAGTGCTGGTGTACCATGCCGATGTGCAGGGCCGTGGCGTCGTTGGGGTTCCGGATCTGAACCACCTGGCCATTTTTCTTAATGACGCCCTCCTCCGGCTGATAGAGGCCGAATAGGACGCTCATCAGGGTGGATTTCCCCGCGCCGTTTTCCCCCAGCAGCGCATGAATCTCTCCGGGCCGAAGCTGCAGGGTGATGTTGTCATTGGCCGTGATCCCAGGGAAAACCTTGGTGATGTTCAGCATTTCGATGACATATTCCGCCATACCTTCACTTCCTCACTGTATTCAAATTGCGTATACCGTCATTATAGCGGAGCCAGGGGAAAATTACAATCATAAATGTGGCAATTTCCACGAAATACTGCCATGGGATAAGGCCTTTGCGCATTTTTGCACATACGGCCCGACCCCCTGTAGGGGCGCACAGTGTGCGCCAGCTGGAATTGTCCGCCGGAAGGGGAAACGCAACTGTCATCTGGAAAAATGGGGAGTGGTGCAGTGCTGCACCACTCCCACAGATTTGAGGTTAACTGCCGAAGCTGGCGCAGTAGCGCTGGAGCACGGCGGCGGATTGGGCTCGGGTGGCGGTGGCCTTAGGAGCCAGTTTGCCATCCATGCCGTTGAGGATGCCGTTTTCCACGGCCCATGCCATGGATTTCTTTGCATACTCGCTGATCAGTTCGCTGTCGGGGAAGGAGGAGAGATCTACCTGGGAGGCGATTTCTTTGCCAGTGGAAGCGGCATAGCGGGCCAGGAAGGTCACCATTTGCTCTCTGGTTATGGGCTCCTCCGGGGCAAACCGGGTGGGGGTTATGCCATTGGCAATGCCCTCGGCCCAGGCCCAGCGAATGGCCTGCGTATAATACCGCCCGGCTTTGACGTCGGTAAAGGGAGCGTCTTTGTCCGCTGCAGGACTTCCTGCCATGCGGTACAGGATTGTCACCATCTGGCCGCGGGTCAGCTTTCCATTGGGGGAGAACTCTGTGGCGGACATGCCGTTCATGAGTCCGGCGTTCAGGACAAAGTCTATGCTTTCGTGATACCAGGCGTTGGGGTCGAGATCCCGGAAGGTGGCGGAGGGGCAGTCCCCATCGCGGACGGAAAGCTCCACCGGCGGGCTGGAGACGGTGACATCCTCATTTTTCTGGAGGGTGGTGAGCCGGAGCGTGGAAGCTACGTGAGGGGCTGCATAGGTGAATTTCACTTCTGCCAGGGCCTGTCCGGCGGCGATGGCGGAGGGAGCGGCATAGGCAAAGGTGACGAGGCCCTGCTCCTCGTCCACATGGACGGCACGGCTCCCGATGAGGCTGCTGAGGCCGGCGTAGGTCAAAACCTGGGGATCGTAGGAGACGGTGAAAAGGCCATTAGTGGCGGCGGTGTCTTCTGTAAGGGTTAAGGTGACAGAGCCGCCTGCGGCAGACACAGGAGAGGCGTCCAGGCTGGCTTGCTGAGTGGGGGCCTGGTATCTGCCGGTCAGAGCGTGAACCCAGCCGGTGACGGGGTTGGCGGTTGTTTCTGCATCTCCAGGCAGGATGGTGGCTTCCACATTTGTCACAGGCTCCTGGTCCAGGGAAACCTGGGAGGAGCTTGTGAAGTCCGTACCCGGACGGATGGTAAGCTGGGTGCCATCCAGGGAAGGGGGCAGCATGTCCACATCACTGTACAGGCCGGAGATGTGGGTTGCGTCCTTCAGGCTGCAAATCTTCCGGCAGGACAGGGCCTCCGTCTTCAGATCCACGAAGTACAGGTTGATGGTGGGGCTGGAGGCGTCTGCAATGACCAAGCCGTACAGGCCGCTGTCATTTTGGATGCAGGTCATGGATAGGGTGCGCAGGTTGGAGAAGGTCTTGCCAATGTTCCCCAAGGTGCCTGTGGAGAGGGAGTAGTCCAGCCAATTCCGGTCCGGGTCATAGGAGCTGGGCCGGATGCCAAGCTGGTACAAGTCGCCCTCTGTATTGAGGGCCAGGTAATGATAAATCGTGTTTCCTTCTGCGTTGGTGGACTGGCCTACCAGCGCGATGGCGGCGAGGTCGTGCATGCGGTAGTATTCCAGGCCCCAGCCAAGGGCGGTGCCCTCCTGGAAGTCCAGCAGGCTCAGCCGCTGGCCTTGAGCGATGAAGACGGGCCGGTCAAAGGCTGTGACTTCGTGATCGCCGAAGGTCACTTGCAGAGCCGGGGCGCTGGCAGCATCCAGCATGCTGTAGCTGGCGGCGCTTTCGGGACCCATGGTTTCTGCGAAGCCGTTTGCCGGATCCACCTTGTAGAAATGACAGGGGTTCTCATAATCTCCGTTGGTGCCGTAGATGAAGCCGCCGCAGTAGCCTGCACCGGTGAGCTTGGTGCTGGCGGAGGCGTTGCTGGTGGTGCTGCCATTGGACAGGTCGATGGTCACCCAGGACAGCCCCTCTTCCGTCTCAATCTGGGCGTTTACTGTGGCCTGGAGGGGCGTGAGGCCCAGTACGGTTACGGTACAGGTTTGGCTGACCGGCTTGCCGTCAGAACCGGTGTCTACGGAGGTGGCGGTGATCTCTACAACGCCTGCGGCCAAGGCTGTCACCAGGCCATTGGAGTCTACGGTGGCGATGGAGTCATCGCTGGAGCTCCAGACGATGCCGCCGGTGAAGGAGGAGGGCTTCACCTTGGCATGAAGCTGCAGCAGGTCATCCACGGAGATCTCCGCTGTGGTCTCCTCCATGCGCAAAGTCAGCTCCGTGGCCCGGTCGTACTGGTACAGGGAGACGGCGGGCCAAACATCGGGGCCAAAATCTCCCAGCTTGGAGACCAGGAACCGCTGGGGATCTATGGCGTACAGGTTGGCGGTGTCGCCTCCGGTGTAGGCAGACAGCAACAGGTACCCGGATTCCTCATCATAAAGCAGGGAACCAAAGGAACCGTCCTTTTGAGAGACGTTGGTGAGATCCAGCCCGGTGCTTCCCAGGTACTGGCGGGTCAGGTTATAGTTTTTGCCCTTGTCTGCGGTGAAGATGATGAAGCGGTACAGCTCGCCCCCCTCTGTCATCATATAGTAGAAGACAGCAGGGCAATTGGGATAGACTTCAAAGTAGGCGTCATAGTCATAGGTGCCGCTGCCCGCATAGGCCAGGACGGCCATGGGATCTTCGGAGAAGCCGCCGGAGAGATTCCAGCTGGTGAGAGTCCCGGCATCGGGCTTGATGAATTCTACCTGCTTGCCGCCGTCACAGATGCCCACTAACCGGCCGAAATACCCTTCCTTTGTGGCGGGAGCGGGCGCCGCGTCGGACCAGGCCCAGGTTTCGGCAATGCCGCCGTAGTGAGTTGCGGCGAAGGTGTCTGCATCGACAGCGTACATGGTCAGGTTGTCATGGACATAAATGGTCTCATCCAGGAAACCGCCTGCGACATAACGGTCGCCTTGTCCCACAATGGTGTAATCTCCGGGATTGCTGCTGGTAAACTCCGCCCAGACAGGGATGTTGTCTGCGCCGTAAATGAGACCGGAGAACCGGATGTCCGGAACACGGTCCACCGTGATGGTGCAGGAAGCGGAGAGATTGGGCTTGGCGCGGGTGGTGGCGGTAATGGTGGCGGTGCCGGCTCCGGTCGCCGTGACGGTGCCATCGTGCACCGTGGCTACGGCCTCATTGCTGGAGGACCAGGTGACGGTCTGGTCTGTGAGAGTCCAGGGGTAGACGTCTGCGGTGAGAGTGGCGGTTCCGCCGCACAGCAGTTCCAGGGTCTCGGCGCTCAGCTCAATGGCCTGGGCAGTGTCCGTGGGCACGTCTGTCTGGCTCCCGGCGGGGACAATGTACAGACCGACGATCTGGTCATAGAGCTGGCTGGCATTGCGGTCGAGATTTTCGTCATAATCGCCGGCGTAGTCCGGATTGGCCGGTGTGGCAAGGCCGGTCTGGGTATCAATGGTATACAGCTTATTGTCGATGTCCATGGTGCTGTAAGCGGAGGCAAGATAGAGCAGATCCCGGTCATGATCCCATGCCATGGACTCGGTGGCAAAGCTCCACACGCCGCAGGGCGTCTGAGGATTCACAGGTGACAGCCCAGTGACGGCGCCGCCGGATACGTCATCCAGGGTGAAGCGGTACAGGAATGCAGTGGTGGAGCCGCCGGAATTGATGGTATAGAAGTTGCCCTCATCGTCAATGGCCAGGGTTCGGAATTCCGGTGCGCTGGACCACTCGTCCAGAGGAGGCGCCGAAAGGGTGGCTACCTGGGTTAGCGCCCCGGTGATCATATCCACGGTGTACAGGGTGTTATGCGTGTCCAAGGCATAGAGCTTGCCGTTCTGGACGTTAAGCGCCATGTCAGCAATGGCGTCGGTGATGCCGGCAAAGCGGCCCACCTTCTGGTAATTGGCCCACTGGCCGTGGAGAGTGGTGTACATGCAGCCGTCTGTGGCGGCGGTGAAAATGCGGCCGTTTACATATTCTGCGGCGGTGAAGGATTTGCCCGCTGCGGCAACGGTCTCCATACCCTCGCCCACCTCGTCACGGAAATCGTACCAAATGGTTTCCGGGTCAAGCTCCACCCAGCGGTTGGCGGGGCCGCGGAAATAGCCGCTGGTGAAGCCGAACATCCGGCCGGTGTAGTCCTCGCTCTCCCCACCATAGGTGAGCTCATAGACTGTGACATTGTCTGCATAGTCTGCTACCATCACCAGGCAGGTTTCGCCGATGAGGGCGCCGGCCAGGTCGATGGTGGTGGAGGTGCGCTGGCCCTTCTCTGTGGCATCCGGAAGGGCATTGCCGTAAATTTTGGTGCCCGACAGGTCCGAAACCTGAATGGCTGCAATGTACTGGTTGTCCCGGGCGGTGACAGTCAAGTTGCCTGTGAGCAGATCCTTGGTGATGCTCTCCACCACAGGAGCGGTGTCATCTACAGTCAGGGTGGTGGTCAGGAAGGAGCCCTCCTTCAGACTGCCGGAGCTTTTCAGGGCGAGAATGTCCTCCAGGGTCATGGCGTTCTGGCCGGTATAGTATTCGGGGACTGCAATGACCTCCACGGTGAAGGTCTCGTCTTCTTCCAGCCCCAGGCTAGCGACCTTCCGGTTGATGCTGCCTGCGCCCACGGTGTTGGCCCAGGCGCCCCGATTTTCCTGGAAGAAGGAGCCGAGGGCCTGCTGCTGCACAGAGGTGGCGGAAAGGAGCTCCCCGTCCTGATCGGTCACGGTGACCACCAGAGCGGCGGCGTTCCGGATCAGAGAGTACTCGTAGCTGTGGACAGTGTCTACGCTGCGGATGGCCAGGCGGCTGGTGGGAATTTCATCTTCGATGATGTAGGGGTTGCCAGTCAGGAAGTAGGGGGTGGTGTTGCCGTCAAATTTCACCACCAGGCTGTTAGAGTAGGTGCCGGAGTAGGGTACCTGGTCAGAGCCATACATACGTTCCGAGACGGATACCGGCTCGAACATGGAGGCCTCGCTCCAGCTGCCGTAGAAGCCCAGCACGGGGATGGAATGGGCCACATCCTCCAGGGCGCCGTCGGCGGTGGCAATGGGGTTCACGTAGACGAAACCTTCCAGGTATGCGCCATTTTCGTAAGAGCTGTCCAGGGCTTCTTTGACGTCCTGGGGGATGGATGCGCTCACCTGAATGGTAACGGCCTGCCCGGGCTCTACGACAATCTCGCCCGTCTCCAGGGTGCTGAGAAGCAGGTGGGCGTCATAGGTGGTGACGGCGCCGTCGTGGTCCAGATCCGCCGCTTCGCCGATGGCGTCCCGGAGACCGGCGGCGTAGTCCAGAATCAGCTGGGCGTCCTTGGCGTCGGTGACTCCGTTACCGTCCAGGTCGCAGGACAGTTTGGATTTGGGGATGAAGAAAGTACCGTCCACCTGATAGGTGACCTCCAGGGGCAGGGCCACGGTCTGGGTGTTCAGGTAAGTGACGCCGGATCCTTCTAGGAGACCCTGGGTGAAGAAATCACTGGTCAGGGTGTAGTGTTTGGGAGCGTCGCTGAAATTGTGCAGGGAGAAATCAAAGGTGTAGCGGCCGGTGCGCTCAGGATCGTCCCCCAGCTCCGCCTTGACCTTATAGTCAGCCCAGGAAGCGGTGGCGTTCTCTCCCATTTGAATGTAAGACCCTGCGGAAATGGCAGAGCCCACATGAGCAAGGCCTGCGCCCTGCCGCAGAATGGACCAGTAGTTGCCGCCGCTGGCTTCCTCCTGCAGAGGCTTTGCGGTGGACATGAGGAGGCTCTGGATCAGATGACGGCTGGATACACCGGTCTTCTCATCCAGCTGATTACTCCGGATGTGTCCGGCAACCAGGGCGGCCATGCCGGCCACCTGGGGGGACGCCATGGAGGTGCCGGACATGTTCTGATAGGAGGTACCAGCCGGGTCCATGCCCTGGACGCCGTAGATGCTGCCGCCGGGGGCTGTGATTTCCGGTTTCATGGTGAGGTCTCCGGGTATGCCGTAAGAGGAGAAGGAGCTCATGGTGTAATACTCCGGGGAGGTCTGCTGGGAGCTGACATCCTGGCTCACGGTGAGGGTTCCCTCATAGTACGCAGCGCCGCCCGGCGCGGTTTTGGCCGTAGCAGATGCCCGGAGAATCGCCCCTTCTTCCTGGGTGATTGCTACACAGGGCTGGTCATACCGGTATCCAGACAGGTCCATGCTCAGAGCGCCCGGTACATTATTATAAATGATGGTGGCAATGGCCCCGTTGGCGGCGGCGGCATTGGCCTTTTCATAGAAAGAGGTCTCGCCTCTGGAGCAGATGGCGATTTTTCCTTCCAGCTGCCCGGCCAGGGCCATCCAGTCCGCCTCAGAACCGGCGCCGTCAATGAGGATGTAGGAATGCTCCCCAGCCAGGGCCTTCAGGGGGCCGTTGCCGTAGTCGGTGTTCTCATCGTAGAAGATGTTGTGCTCCCCGGCAGTCAGGTACATGCCGGTGTAGCCGGTGTTATCCACTGAGGCGACGCTGAGGCTGTTGGTGTAGCTGCCGGGAGAGCCTACGGTGTCCAGGCTCACGTCCTCGCTGTAGAGGTAGGGAACGCCACTGACTGCCTGATCGGCCCAGCCTCCCGCATTGCCGGCGGAGACAGTGACCACGGTGCCGCAGTCGGCCAGACGGTCCAGGATTTCTTCATAGAGATCGCTGTGACTGAATCCGGGATTGCCGGAGCCCAGAGACAGATTCACAGAGTCACAGCCCAGGACGATGGCGTCTTCAATGGCTGCCATATAGTCGGAGTCGTAGGCGCCGCCCCGGGCGCCGAACACCTTCATGGTGAGAATCTGAGCGTCCGGCGCCACACCCTGCATCAGGACGGACTCCAGGGCGCTGGAAAAGCTGCCGTCCCCTTGGGGAATGTAGGCATTGGCAGCTGCAATGCTGGCTACATGGGAACCGTGGTCTCCCTGACTGTCTTTGTCATGGGTGACCTCCAGGCTGCGGTCGATGTAGTTATAGCCAAAGGGAATCTTGGAGTTGATATAGAGGTCCTCCGGCTGGAACTGGACCGGTACGTTCAGCTCCCCGGCCAGGGAGGTGATTTCTTCTGCGTCCAGCAAATGGAGGCTCTCTACATAGGTGTCTGCGTCCTGTCCCGTCAGCTCTGCCCTCTTGGACAGGGAGTAGGCAAAGGCCTCGTCGGAGAAGGACTGGTGGTTGGTGTCAATGCCGGTGTCGATCACGGCAATCCGGCTGCCCGCGCCGGTGTAGCCGCAGGCCCAGGCAGCAGCCGAGCCGATCATGTCGCAGGATGTGGACATATTGGGGGAGTCCGGCTCGTCTACGGAGTATACCGCCGGGTCGTACCGGTTTTCCAGAATGACCTCCCGGACGCCGGGCAGCGCCTGAATGGCAGACAGCTGGCCGTAGGGGATGTTGGCGGAGATGAGGTTGGCTGCCAGGGTCAGATTCCAGACCACATCCAGCCGGTTGCCGGTGGCCCGCTCGATGCTGGCGGTCATACCGGCCTGCTCCTGCTTCAGCGAATCCCGGTAGGACATGGCGCTGGCGTTGGCCGCGATGCCGGAGGTGGCGTAGCCGGCCCCGATGGTGGAAGCCCGGTCCAGTACGATGGATACCCGGACCAGGTCTGTGTTGGCATAATCCGGAGCCTGGGATTCCGGCTTCGTTGCTTCCGGCAGAAGGCGCTGGGGGGCTGCGCTGCTTGCCGTTTGCTCAAAGGACAAGGCTTTTGCCTGGCTGCCCTGTTCTGCCCGTCCGGCCCGGACGGGGAGGGCGAAACCGGCCAGAAGCGCAAGCACCAGCATCAGAGATACCATACGTGCGGACATGCAGGTCTTTTTCATAAACATTCTCCTTTACGTTTTGGTTTGCCGCACCCTGCGCGGGCATCGCAGGCGCAACTGTGAATTTCCTTTCCAAGAAAATCCTGACACTTATATCATATACCAAATTAAAGCGAGAGGCAAGAAATCATGCCGCGCTTGGCCACAGTCCTGGTTGATGGTTCTCTCAAAAACCCATAGTACCCTCAATAAAAACAAAAAAATGGGGCTGGAGAATCGGCTCGCTTGTGCCGGAGTGTTGCAAAATATTGAAGTTTCTGGTATAGTATGGATGTTTACACCTGCTTTTGCCTTTACGCCGGTTTTTTTTAATTCATTTCGATTTACGGCTACAACGATTGCTTTAGGAGGCGGCACCTATGACAAGCAGCGATCTCGGCATGAACATTGCAAAGTTCCGCAGACAGGCGGGGCTGTCTCAGAGTGAGCTTGGAAAATGTTTGAATGTTTCCGCTCAAGCGGTGTCCCGCTGGGAGCGGGGTGGTGTACCGGATGCGGCGCTTCTGCCTCAAATTGCAAGCAGCCTGGGGTGTTCTCTGGACGACCTCTATGGACTGTCCACCATACCTCCGAAAAATGTGGAGAATACCCTGGCCCAGGAGATTCAAAACACTCCGTCGGAGCAAAGAACTGCCCGCGCTGTGCAGCTGGCGTGGCATATGATGAAGACAAGGGGCTCCTTAGCCAGTGATAATCCCGGCGCCCTGCTGGCGGCGGCTGTAGCCTGTGAGAATGCGGACCTCAACTCTGACTTGAATTCCGGGCGGGACCCTACCAACTGTTACTTCAACTTTGAGGATGGCCTGATGCAAGCCTCCGTTGCGTCCAAGTTTAAATACGTTCTGATGATGCAGGAGCCCAAGGACGGCTTTCTGTCGGCCCTCAAGGAGCTCCGGGATTATGAGACTCTCTTTACCATGCTGGGGAAGGAGTCCCGCCTGGCTGTATACCTGCTGGGTTTTTCCTTACCATACGGGCGGAATTTCACCAGGGATTATATCTGCAAAAAGCTGGAGCTTTCCGACAAGCTGGGTCAGGAAATTCTGGATGAGCTGTGCAGCTATGGGATGCTGAACCGCATCAGCATTCAAATATCCGATGAATGCGTGGATGCGTATGCGGTTCAGGCCATTCCTGTGATCATTCCGGTTCTCTACTTTGCTGGGGAATTGATCCGGGACGGCTCCAGCTACAGTTTGTGCGCGCCCATCCGAAGCAGCCCTCTGCTGCGTGAGACTGCGGTGCGGGAAGGCGCGTCTGCCCGTGCTGCTTCACCGGCAGGCAAGGGGCAGCCGCCTACCCAACCCCGGTTATGCCATCTTGGAAGCAAATCTCAGGAAAACGGAGGATAACCCATGGAGGAGCGGATGCAGATGGAGCAGGAAGTGACCCTGGAGCAGATGCTAGAGGCTCGGGTGCGCCGGGTGCAGCGGCAGCGGACGCTGCTGGATCGGTATGGGCAGAGTCTGATTTGCCTGACCATGAATGTGGCTGGACCGGTGAAAAACAGTCTGCTCATCCGCCGTGGCTTTTTCTGGGCTGAGGAGCTGCTGCTGGGGCAGCTGGCGGGCAGGGGCATTTCGTGCCTGCACCGGGAGCGGTATGGACCGGCTACAGGCAACGAGGGCTTTTATGTGGTCTCCGGGGACGCCGCCGCCCTCAAGCAGCTGACGGTGGAGATGGAGGAGCATTGTGAGATTGGCCGGCTGCTGGACCTGGACGTCTTGGATCCCCGGGGAGAGAAGATGGAACGACAGTCCCTGGGCCTGATGCCCAGGCGGTGCCTGATTTGCGGGGGACCGGCCTGGGCCTGCGCCAGGAGCCGGAGCCACAGCGTTCAGGAGCTCCGGCAGAAGACCGAGACCATGCTGCGCCAGGCTTTTGCCCGACAGGATGCCCAGACTGTGGCCGGACTGGCCTGCCGGAGCCTGCTGTACGAGGTCTGCGTGACGCCGAAGCCGGGGCTGGTGGACCGGAAAAACAGCGGCAGCCACCGGGATATGGACATCTTTACCTTTCTGAACAGCACGTCTGTCCTGTTTCCCTACTTTGAACGGTGTGTCCGGCAGGCTATGGGGGGGACTCTGGGACCGGAGGAGCTCCTCGCCGCCCTGCGGTGGGAGGGAAAGCTGGCTGAGCAAACCATGCTGGCGGCCACCGGCGGGGTCAACACCCATAAGGGGGCTATTTTTTCCATGGGCCTGTGCTGCGCGGCTCTGGGGCAGTTGCCCCGGGAGCAGTGGGGGGACCCGGCGGCGGTCCTGGATCGGTGCGGGGTCCTGGCCCAGGGCCTGGTGGAGCAGGATTACCGGCGCCTGACGCCGGAAACTGCCTGCACGGCTGGAGAAACGTTGTACCTGCGCCACGGCGTCACCGGAGTCCGGGGACAGGCGGCAGCGGGCTTCCCTGCGGTCCGGACGGTGGGGCTGCCTACCTTGGAAGAGGGCCTGGCCCAGGGCCTGTCCTGGAACGATGCAGGCTGCAAGGCCCTCTTGGCCCTTATGGGTACCGCAGAGGACACAAATCTCATGGCCCGGGGCGGGCTCAGGGGCCAGCGGCAGGCGGCGGAGGAAGCGACTGCCCAGCTCCGGCGTTTCCCCGATTGGGAGGGATTGGACCGGATGGATCAGGATTTTATTTCCTGGAATCTCTCCCCCGGTGGCAGCGCGGACCTGCTGGCCCTGTGCTACATGATCTGCTTCCTGAAGGAGGAGGCGGCCCGGGCCAATATGGGAGACCTGGGGCCGGGAGAGGAAGGCTCTCTTTGAAAGCCAGAAAATAGGCAAAATAACATTTGACAAATGCCCCCAAATCCCCTATAATATCTCCTGCATGACTGCAAGGAAGGGGTTACTATGCTGCTCGGACTGTCTCAAATCATCGATTGCCCCGGCGCGTCGGTTTCTTTTTCCACCAGTCTGGATTTTCGCGATCTTCGTTTCGGCTCCTCTTATCCGGTGCAAGAGCCGGTCCTGGCTACGGGCACGGTGCGCAATACTGCCGGTGTCCTGATCCTGGAGGGGAAGCTCACCACGCGGCTCCACGGCGTGTGTGACCGCTGCGCCCGGGAGTTTCAGCGGGATGTGGAATTTCCCATCTCTGCCGTCCTGGTGACAGAGCTGGCCGATGAAGAGAACGAGGATGAGTGGGTCTTCCAGCTGGAAGGCGACAGCGCGGACCTGGATGACATTGTGACCACGGCGTTTGTCCTGAATATGGATTCCAAGCTCCTGTGCAAACCGGACTGCAAAGGCCTGTGCTGCCGGTGTGGCGCGAACCTGAATGACGGCCCCTGTGGCTGTGAGCCGGAACTGGACCCCCGTTTTGCTGCTTTAAAGCAGCTTCTCAAAGATATGTAAATTTTGACGCTGTGAAAAGCAGTTCGACCTAAGGAGGTGTCACGCATGGCTGTTCCAAAGTGTAAAGTTTCCAAGGCAAGACGCGACAAGCGCCGCGGCTCCAACTGGAAGCTGGCCGCCCCCGGCGTGGTTGCTTGCCCCAAGTGCGGCGAGTTCTGCCTGCCCCACAGAGCTTGTAAGGCCTGCGGCTACTACAATGGCCGTCAGGTGATCGCTGTGGAGTCCAAGTAAGAGGCGAAGAAAGCAAGAGGAAGGCAAAGTTCCGCCTTCCTCTTTTTTCTTATTTTATTAAGGGGCACGCTGTCAAAAGGGAAATGCTGTCATCTTGGCATTGCTGGCGCGGGAGCGCCCCTGGCTGCCCCCCGGGGAAGCCAAGGCGCTGCTGCGCCAGTACAAAAAGTAAATGCTGCTACCCTGCATTTTGCCGGAGGATGCTTGACCAATTTCCACAGATGTGCGATAATAAAACAAAAGATTTTGTGAAACGATACGAGTATAGGAGGGATTCCATATGCCAAGACCTTTGGTGGCCATTGTTGGCCGCCCCAATGTGGGCAAATCCATGCTCTTCAATAAACTGACCGGTCAGCGGGCTGCCATTGTGGAGGACACCCCAGGCGTGACCCGGGACCGGATTTACGGCACCTGCGAGTGGCGGGGCCGTACCTTTGACCTGATGGATACCGGCGGCATTGAGCCGGGGACAGACAGTGAGATTCTCCAGTTCATGCGCCGCCAGGCGGAGATTGGCATCGAGCTGGCGGACGCCATCATCATGGTGACGGACGTAAAGGTGGGCCTCACAGCTGCGGACAGTGCCGTTGCCACGATTTTGCAGCGGGCCCGGAAGCCGGTGGCCCTGGCTGTGAACAAATGCGACTCTGTGGGCGGAGTGAATCCGGACATTTATGAGTTCTACAGTCTGGGCCTGGGGGACCCCTTTGAGGTTTCCGCCGTCCACGGCCACGGCACCGGCGACCTGCTGGACTGGTGTGTGGACCATTTCCCGGAGGAGACGGTCCAAGAGGAGGATGAGGACCTCACCCGAGTAGCCATTGTGGGCAAGCCCAATGTGGGCAAGTCCAGCCTCCTGAATCAGATCCTGGGGGAGGAGCGGGTCATTGTCTCCGATATGGCCGGCACCACCCGGGATGCCATCGACAGCTACTTTGAGAACAGCTTCGGAAAGTACTGCTTCATTGACACCGCAGGGATGCGCCGGAGGTCCAAGGTGGATGACGCCATCGAGCGCTATAGCAACCTGCGCTCTGTAAGCGCCATTGAGCGGGCGGATGTGTGCATCGTCATGATTGACGCCACCCAGGGCGTCACGGAGCAGGACACCAAGATTGCGGGCTTGGTCCACGAGGCGGGCAAGGCGGTGCTCATTGCTGTGAACAAATGGGACCTGGTGGAAAAGGAGACCAACACCATGCGGGACATGGAGGCCCAGGTCCGCCAGGACTTAAGCTTTATGCCTTATGCCCCGGTGGTATTTCTTTCCGCTCTTACAGGCCAGCGGGTGGACAAGCTCTATGAGATGATCAACGAGGTGGCCCGGAGCAATGCCATGCGGGTCACCACCGGCGCACTTAACAGCGTCCTGGCCGACGCCACCGCCCGGGTGCAGCCGCCTACGGACAAGGGTCGCCGCCTGAAGATCTATTATATGACCCAGGCCGGGGTGAAGCCCCCCCACTTTGTCATTTTCTGCAATGACGCCCGCCTGTTCCACTTTTCCTACCAGCGGTATCTGGAAAACCAGATCCGGGGTGTATTTGGCCTGGCCGGGACGCCCATCCGTATGACCATCCGGCAAAAGGGCGATAAGGAGGAATAGGTCATGGAGGGATTGATTCCACATATTCTGGTGGCGGCGTTGGCAGCCTATCTTTTGGGAAACTTAAATGGCGCGGTGACCGTGTCCAGCCTCCTGGACCGGGACGATGTCCGCACCCACGGCAGCGGAAATGCCGGCATGACCAATTATATGCGAAGCTACGGCGTTCCCAAGACCGGTCTGGTGATTTTGATGGACCTGGGGAAGTCCCTGCTGGCCTCTTACCTGGGGGCCCTCCTTCTGGAGCCCTATGGCTATTTCATGGAGGGGGCTATGCTGGCTGGCGTCCTGGTCTCTGTGGGTCATGATTATCCGGTGGTCCTGGGCTTCCGGGGAGGAAAGGGTATCCTCTGTGGCCTGGGGGTGGCCTTTGTGGCGGACTGGCGGATTGCCCTGCTGGTGCTGGGGGTTTTTGGCCTTACGGTGCTCCTCACCCGATATGTGTCCCTGGGCTCCTGCCTGGCGGCGGTGGCTCTGGGCGTCAGCTTCTGGGTGCTCCATGGGGACCGCCCTTGGGTGGTGGCAGCGGCAGTGGTGATTGCAGTGCTGGCCATTTTTATGCACCGGAGTAATCTGCAGCGGCTGTGCCACGGAACGGAGCGGAAGGCCTCCTTCCGCCGGAAAGGGGAACGTACATGAAGATTACCGTAGTGGGAAGCGGCGGCTGGGGGACGGCCCTGGCCATCCATCTGTGCAAAAACGGCCACGAGGTTACCCTGTGGTCTCACAACCCGGAAAAAGCGGCGTCTATGACCAGCACCCGGGTCAACCCCATGCTCCCTGGGGCCATTCTGCCCCCGGAGCTGGTGTGCTCCGGGGACCCGGCTTCAGTCCGGGGACGGGACATGGTGGTCCTGGCCTCTCCGTCCTTTCCGTTCCGGGGGGTGTGCCAGACCATTGCACCCCATCTGGACCCGCAGAGCCTTCTGGTATCGGTGACCAAGGGCATTGAGCCGGAGACCCTTCTGCGCATGTCTCAGGTGGCCGGAGAGGTCACGGGCCACACCGTGGCGGTCCTGTCCGGGCCCAGCCATGCTGAGGAGGTGGCCCGGGGGATTCCCACAGGCTGTGTGGCCGCCTGCGGAGACAAGGCGGCGGCTGAGCTGGTGCAGGATGCCTTTATGTCCGACCGGTTTCGTGTTTATGTCAACCCCGATGTGGTGGGGGTGGAGCTGGGCGGTGCATTGAAGAATGTCATCGCCCTGTGCGCCGGAATTTCCGACGGCCTGGGCTTCGGGGACAACACAAAGGCCATGCTCATGACCCGGGGCCTCACGGAAACGGCCCGTCTGGGTCTTGCTCTGGGTGCCCGACGGGAGACCTTCACGGGCCTGGCAGGGGTGGGGGACCTGATTGTCACCTGTACCTCCATGCACTCCCGGAACCGCCGGGCCGGCATCCTCATCGGCCAGGGCAAGACGCCGGAGGAGGCCATGACCCAGGTGGGGGCTGTGGTAGAGGGCTATTACGCCGCCCGCTCGGCCCACCTGCTGGCCACTCGCCTGGGAGCGGACCTGCCCATCACTGCCGCTGCCTACCGGGTCCTGTACCAGGGGGCGGATGTGGCCTGGACAGTGAACCAGCTTCTGTGCCGGGATAAGCGGGCAGAGACGGAAGACGCCAGCTGGGATGCCCAGTGGAATATGTAGATGACTGCGAGACAGTTCAGATCCCATCCGGTGAGTGAAAACTTGCCGGCTGGGATCTTTTTATCTAATTTTCAATTCCGCACTGGCGCGGCAGCGCCCTGCCTTCCCCCGGGGGAAAGGTGCCGAGCGGAGCGAGGCGGATGAGGAACGGCGACATCTGACAGGCTGGTAGGTAAAACCGGTAAAAATGTAACATGTTTCCTTCTGAACGGAACCGCCTACAAAATAGTCAGATTGCGCCGTTCTTCGTGAGTTTTTCAAGTTTTGGGATATTATCTCATATGAGAGGGCGAGATGATAGGCGGGCTGTTATTAAGCGCTTACAATTATGAGCTGGGCCACTGGGGAGTTTTTTATTATTTCAAAAAATTAACCGCCGGGCTGCAGGAATCAAGTTGGCGAAGGAATACAAAAGTCAGGTTGACAATATATGGAAAAGGTGGTAGAGTTCAAGGAGAAGAGATGGTTTCAGGGAAAAACATATGGGGCAGGAAAGGAAAGCTGGGATCATCGGAAGAAAAAGAAAGAAAAGGGGAAGAGAGAAATGAAGAAAACGGGGTTGCGGATTTTGGCGTGGATCTTGGCAGTGCTTATGACGGTGCAGGTGGCGCCTGTGGAGGTACGGGCGGAGGAGGCCGTGGGAGGCCAGGCGGCGGAGGTTTCCGGGGGAGCGCTCACGGAGGAAGTGGCCCCAGGAGAAGCGGGGAGCCGTGTGCTGGGAGAGGTGACGGAGAACCGGGAGGAGGAAGAGAAGCACTTCCGGATGGAGGACGGGAGCTTCGTAGGGGTGAACTACGGGGTGCCGGTGCACTATGCCCAGGGGGAAGAGTGGAAGGACATTGACAACACGCTGGTGATCCAGGAAAACGGGATGCGGACGGCGGCGCAGGAGGAAGGGACGGAGGCGCCCCGGTATGTGGCGGTGAACGGAGCAGAGAGCCGCGGGTTTGCGGGGAATTTGGGGAGCGGATTTCTGTTTTCGGCCAACACGGGGGAAGAGGGGATGGAGTTTTCCCTGGTAAGCCCGGAGGAGGAAGAGACAGTTCCGGCCACGGAAGCCGAGACGGTTCCGGAGACGGGAGCAGCTACAGAAGGGGCGACGGTTCCGGAGACGGAAGCAGCCACAGAAGGGGCGACGGTTCCGGAGACGGAAGCAGCTACAGAAGGGGCGATAATTCCGGAGACGGAAGCAGCTACAGAAGGGGCGACGATTCCGGAGACGGAAGCAGCCACAGAAGGAGCAACGGATCCAGAGACGGAAGGAGCGACCGAGGCGGCGACAATTCCGGAGACAGCGACCGAGGCGGCAACCGTCCCGGAGACAGAGGGCGTGGAGCCGGGAGTGCTTCCGGAGGCAGAAACGGCCTGGGCGGCAGCAGAGCAGGAGGCTTTGACGGAGGAGCCGGTGGGCGAAAGGGAAGAGGTGGCCACGGAACCGGAGACAGACCCGGCTACCGGGCTGGAGGAGGCTCAAGAAGCCACAGAGACGGCGCAAGTGGAGGCCCCGGAGGAAACGGTACCGGAAACCATTGCGCCCACCACGGAAGCTACAGAGCCGGAGGAGACGGAATCCCAGCCGGACTATAACCGGGAGGCGGTGGCTCAGATTTCTTACCCGGATCGGAAGGAAGCGGCTCCCACCGGTTTTGCCGGTCTGGTTGCCTCGGTGCAGAATCTGTTCCGGGGAGAGGCCGGCGAGGAGGAAGAGTCTCTGAGCCAGCAGATTACCCCCACCCGTCTTCGGACCCAGGTGGTGTATGAGGAGGTCTACCCCGGTGTGGACTTCCAGTATGAGCTGTACAGCTACCACATCAAGGAGACCATTCTGGTGAAGGAGCCTCTGTCCAGCGGCTACGCCTTTTCCTTCCGCCTGAATCTCCAGGGGCTCACTCCGGAGCTGCTGGAGGATGGCTCTGTCGCCTTAAACAAGGAAACCGGAGAGAGGGTATACTGGATTCCGGCCCCCTATATGATGGATGGACAGGGCGCCTGTTCCGAGGCAGTGGAATACCGCCTGACCCAGGAAGAGGAGGGAAGCTGGATTCTGACGGTGACGGCAGACCGGACCTGGATGGAGGCGGAGGACCGGGTTTACCCGGTGGCCATAGACCCCACCCTCATTGACCAGACCAAGTCCACAGACTTCGAGGGGACGGTCTGCACCACCGGCATGAACTATATTATTAAAGATGAAAAGTTTGCCTGTGGGTATCACGGAGATTACGGACAGATGGAAGTCTTCTTCCGCCTGAATCAGTACCCGGATATTCCGGAGGGACATACGCTGGTGCGGGCCTATGCAGGGTTGTATCAGAATGACTGGCGCTCGGGCGTGGATAACAAGTATGATGGCAGCGCGATTTTGTATATGCAGGCCAACACGGAGAACAAGACGCTGGACAGCAATCTGCGGTGGGGAACAAAACCGAAGTACGGCCCGGTGCTGGACTATGTGGAGGCCAGCTATCATACGATTAATACCATTCATTTATGGGATATCACATCGGCAGCGAAGGAGTGGTATGCAGATCAGAGTAGCAATTACGGTTTGGCGCTGACCTCCAACGCAACGTCCAGCAACAAATGCCGGGCGTGGTTCTCCTGTCACAACGTATATTTCGTGGTGAGCTATCGGAGCACCAACGGCATAGAGCCTTATTATACATACCAAACCTATGGGGTAGGCAACGGCGGCACGGCATACCTGTCGGATTACACGGGACAGCTGACGGTGTGCAAGGAGCTGGCGTCCTACGCCTCCACGGTGAACCCCTTCAGCCTGGAGCTGGTGTACAACAGCAGCTATGCCATGAAGTATGGGGAGGAGAATTACGATGCAGGTGGTCAACAGGGCCTGGGGATGCACCTTGGTGCCGGGGTACACCTGAATGTGATGCAAAGGGTGGAGAAGGTGGAGCTGCAAAGCGACATCGAGCCGGACCAGAAGAAGACATACCTGAAGTATACAGACGGAGACGGGACAGCCCACTATTTCTCCCAGGACGAGGAGAAAAAGGACGGTCTTTACTATGACGAGGATGGCTTGGGACTGAAAATAGACGAATATCTTCCCAATTACTATCGGATGACAGATGATAAAAACAACGCGCTGGTATTTGTCAACGGGCATCTGCTGCATATGGAAGACGCCAACGGGAATCTGATTCGGCTTTACTATGTGTACAGCGATGGCACCAGCGCCAGCAACGGTTATCCCAGCAGCAGCGGGAGCCGAATCACCCGGATTGTGCAGAAGAATCAGGGCTGCTCGGAAATCACGGTGGCAACGCTGAACTATGACAGCGCCAAGTATCTGACCAGCGTGAAGGATGGTGCGGGGCGGACCTACACCCTGGGTTACAAGGACAAGAAGCTGGTGAGCATCAGCCGGGATGGGACGCTGCTGGCACAGTATGGCATGTGCAAGGAGAACTCCACATCACCGGACACGCGGATGCGGTATGTGTATGACGCGGAGGCCCACTATGGGGTGCAGTTCCAGTACAAGGACGGCCAGGTGCGGATGCTTCAGGAGATTACCGAAGCAACCTCGTACGTATTTCCGTCGTCAGCGGTTGGGGCGATGATACAGCTGAACCACCTGGTGAAGGGGCAGGCGAAGTACCGAGACCGGGGAAACGACCGGGAGTATAACACCAGCGACGACCTTCTGACGTATTACACCTTTGACTACGCCGGCCGGACGGTGAATGCGTACACCACGGATAACGGGGGGAAGCTGTTGGGAGCCAGCAACGCAGTGTACAGCGGCGTGGGGACCCCGGACCGCCGGAACAACCGGACGCTGAAGACGGCGACAGTGGGCGTATCGGCCATGAACGAGCTGCGGAACCACGGGTTTGAGAAGAGCAGCCCGGCGTGGACGCTGACAGGAGCGAAGGGAACGGATAGCAACATTGTAATGAAAGCCATGACAGGAAGCGAGCTGGTGCGGACAGGACAGAACGCCTGTAAAGGGTGGATTCGCCCGGGAAAGAGCAACACCATATCTGTCACCCGGAGCAGCGAGCCGCTGGCAGGAGGGAAGGCATACACGTTTTCAGCCTATGTGAACACGTCCCAGTGCACGTCTTTCAGCGGCGAGGGTGTGTACCTGCAGGTGACGGGGAATGGAATCAATCAAAAGGGCGAGTATTGGGATTACCAGCAAAAGAGCGACTACCTGAATTATCAGAGCAGCCAAGAGGTAGACGGGGGCTGGGTGCGGTTGAGCGTGACGTTTATCCCGCCGGAAAAAGGGACATACACGGTGGGGATCTATAACAACGGAGCAGGGCCGTACTTCTATGTGGATGATGTGCAGCTGGAACGAGGCGAGGCGCCATCCAATGTGAATTTGGTGGAAAATGGAGATTTGCAGTACTGGGGCGTGGACTGGACGGAAGGGCCTGCATCCAAGTACTACAAAGGTGTTGGGTTATTTGAGGAAGGAGAATATGCGCATAGCATTCGCATCATAGGAGACGCATATACGGAGAGCTGCGGGTATCAGGAGATCCCGATATACCAGACGGGAAAGACCTATGTGCTGTCCGGGTGGGCAAAAGCGGACGCGGTGCCAGATAACGAGGAGAAGGCAGAAGGAGAGGATGCGGCAGCCCAGGATAAGTACAAGCAGTTTGGCCTACGAGCGGAGCTGACCTATAGCGACAACAGCAAGGAGTATCACTATGTGCCCTTCAACCCGGATGTGAGGGAGTGGCAGTATGCCTCCCTGGCCATTGTGCCGAAGAAGGCCAGCACCCAGGTGAAGAGCATCCGAGTGATCTGCGCCTACGAACGGAACGGGAATGTGGCCTATTTTGACAACCTGTCCCTGACCCAGGAAGTGGCGCAGACGATGAAGTACGACAAGGACGGGAAGCTGGTGTCGGTGAAGTCCACGGGGAACGAGGAGGAGAGTAGCGAGTATGAAAACGGGAACCTGAAGGAGCTGGTAACCGGGGGGAACGGAACCTATCACTACGACTATGACGACAAGCACAACCTGAAATCTGTGACGAATGACTATGTAAAGGATACCTTGACCCATGACGGGATGGGAAATGTCCTGACCTCCACCATAGAGTCAGCCAAAACCAGCGCAGGGAAGATTGTAAGCAGCAGCACCTATGCCAACAATGGGAACCTGCTGGGGAGCGTGACCCAGCGTGGGAATACCACCAGGTATGGGTACAGCGGCGCGTTCCACAAAATGACAGGCCTGAAGTCAGAGGTGACAGACCCCAGCGGAGTGAAGGCCAGCTATACCTATGACGCGGCAGGACGGCCTAAGAGCACCAGCATCAACAGCGGGAATCTGGGGACGGTGAGC
>ERZ772883.191-NODE-191-length-70718-cov-10.942785_pt1 | contig 70718 bp, 57 predicted proteins | sample MGYA00580575_ERZ772883 | MGnify/ENA primary metagenome ERZ772883 (study PRJEB29015, sample SAMEA2737666) | human gut metagenome | biome: human gut; feature: human-associated habitat; material: faeces | place: China | collected 2012 ... | reverse complement strand
TTCCTCCGCCTTCTTCTGCGCGTCCTCTGCGGCCCTCTTGGCAGCCTCGGCGGCGGCCAGAAGGTCCTCGGCCTCGCTTACGAACTCTGCGGTGATCACCACGTCCTCATCGGGCATGGTGAAGGTGGCGCCCTCAATCGCCGTGCCATTGACCTTCAGGGAGCCCTCCTTCAGGGCATACCCTTCCTCCGGGAGAACCGTCAGAGTCACCAGGGTGCCCTTGGTTGCCTCTACCGGGTCGGCGGTAACGGCGCCGTGGGTCATTTTGCCGATTGTGATTGTGTACTTCGCTTCTACCACGTAAACCGTGGCAGAGGCGCTCTTGGTGGGGTCTGCATGGGACGTGGCGGTCACCGTCATAATTGTTGCCGTTTCGTTCCCGCCCAGGAAGAGCTGACCGTTTTCGACCCGGGTTTCCTCACTGGTGTTGCCGTCCACAGACCAGGTCACAGTCATATCGTCGGTGCCTGTGACGATGGCAGTGAACTGCCCCTTCTGGCCAGGTTTGTTGTCCACCGTCAGCTCCGTGGGATCAATGGCAATGGCAACCTCGGCAGCTGCAGTGGACCGGGCCTGGGCCTGGATGATGAGATTGCCGGTGGCATTCAGGATGCTCAGGCAGCCGGTGTCGGGATTGTAGGTAAACCGGATGACCGCTTGGTCGCCGGTGACAGAGACCGTTTCCGGCAGGAGGTACCCCTCCTCCGGGGTCAGGTACAGAACCAAGTCCTGTCCAGAGACATACTCCGTGGGTCCGTTGTGACTCAAATGGGCAAGCTCATAAGTGATGGTCCGGCCACCAATCAAAACGCCGTCACCGGAAATCATCAGATCGCCGGTCACCTGAGGCACTGCCACACTGCCGGTAGACGGATCGTAAGTAAAGTTCTCTGTGGCCTGGCCTCCCATGGTCACGGAAATGGCCGTGGGCAGCTGGTAACCGTCATCGGGAATCAGGGTACCAGTTGCCGTCTTGCCGACGGAGACATAGTCGGGGCCCTCATAGGTCATGTGACGGAGCTCCGCCTTCACTGCAAAGGTCTGGATACCGGAAATGCCTTCCGCTGTCACAACCACGTCTCCTGTCACATGTTCCAGAAGGAAGAGGCCGGTCTCCTGGTCGTAGGCATACTGATATGCCAGCAAATTCTGCCCACCCATGGTCACCTGAATGGCGGCCGGGAGGCCATACCCCTTTTCTGGTGCCAAAGTGAAGGACAGGGGCTTCCCTGCTTCCACGGACTCCGGCACATTGGCCGTCAGGCCGGTGAGGTTTGCCGTCACCTGATATGTCTGCACAAAGCCATACTCCTGAACGGTTACCCCCTCTGTGGTCACCACTACCTCATACCGAATGTTGGAATAATCAGGGTAATAAACGCGGACGCTGTACGTTCCCACCGGCAGATACAGATAATGATTCTCATCATCGGGATGATCACCGGACATCTGGAAGGTTTTCAGGCCAGTTACCACAATCTGCTCGCATCCGGCAGAGGGAATGGGGACCTCATAAACCGGGACGCTGTCTTGATTCCAGATGTGAACCGCATCCTCGCTTCCTGCGGAATTGCCCACCCCATCGCCGGTTCCGGTGGAAGTTGCTTTCACAGAGCCGCCATGGATGGTGACAATTCCGGCTGCCGATGCAGTGGATGCAGAGGTCTGGCCACCGCCGCCAATGGCAGCACCCTCAGCGGTTGTGGCCGCTGTCACCAAGCCGCCGTTGATCTCCACCTTGGAAGTGCCGTACTTATCGGAATCGCCGTTGCCAATGGCGGCAGAGAAGGTGTTGGTTTCTGCGTAAATCCAGCCGCCGTTGATGACCACAGGCACATAGGTACCGGCCCGGTAACCGGAGCCGATGGCTGCGCCTGGAGACTTGGCGGAGGCGTCCTCATGGTACTTGGAGTAAGCATAGACCGTACCGCCGTTGATGGTCACGGTGGTGGGATGAGAAATCTCCGCAGGAGGGCCCCAGGCATAGGAGCTGCTATGGCCATACATGCCGGAGCCAATGGCGGCGCCGCCATACCAAGAGGTAGCCCGGATGCTGCCACCATTGATGACAACTTCCACTCCGTTGTAGGAGCTGCTGCCGGTGCCGATACAGGCGCCGATCTCTGTGCCGGTGTGGCTGGTTTCCAGCTCAAAGGTACCCCCGTTGATCTCAATTTTGGAGGTATAGAGGGTGCTGTCATACTGGCTTCCGCTGGAGGTACCGGAGCCGATGCAAGCGCCGAAGCCGTTGTTCCGTACGGTCCAGGTGCCACCATTGAAGGTCATATCGCCGGTACGCTCTCCCTGCCGTCCGCCAATGGCAGCTGCGTAGAAGGTGGAGTAGCCCGTGGTGTTGACGCCGTCAATGGTCATGCTGCCGGTGCCGTGAAATATGACGCTGGAATCGATTTCGCTTCCCTTGGCCCGGACACAAATGGCTGCAACCCCGTCCGCCTTGCTGGGGTCACGGAGGATGGAGTTCTCCCCTTCGATATAAAGGACATTGCCTCTGGCCTCAAAGTGGATAGCGCCATAGTACTGCCACTGTCTGCCATCATCCACACGGTGCTGGGAGCTCGCCAGCTCCAGGCTGATGTGCACATCCTGGAGGTTCAAGGTCACCTGGCCAGGGCAATACACCTTCAGATCCTTGTAGGTGATATCCGGGTCACCCCGCAGGGTCACCTTGGTCACAGAGGGATCTACGGTGATGTGAATATAGGAGCTGCTCTGGGTGAGGGGCAGCTGATAGAGTCCATTCTCTGTGATGGTGTAGCTGTCAGTATCGGGAATCAGAGTGTACTCCGGCTCCTGGCTCTGGAAGAAGGAGAACCAGGTGCTGCCGGTGACGCCATTGTAGGCCGTGGCAGTCACCAATACGCTTCCTTCCGCCATGCCCGTGAGGACGCCATCCTGGGTGATGGTGGCAATGCTCTCGTCGCTCACAGACCAGGTCACCTGCCGCTGTTCTGGGGTCAGATATTCCTCCGGCCGCACAATGGCTTCCAGATTCCAGACATGCCCCACCAAGGCCGTGCCCTGGCTGGGGTCTACGGTGACACTCTCAGGCTGGAAGCCGCCCAGCTCCAGGGAAACCACATCGCTGAACGCCTCGTTATATGCATAATCCAGCATGTACAGGCGGCCCCGTACTGCGCCCAGCTGCTGGGCATAGGTGAGGTCAAAGCGCAGCTTGACTGTCTCGCCCGGCTGATTTCCCTCCAGCATCACGCCCTCGGACAGGGCATTCTGCTCTGTTTCGTCCACCAGCTGTGCAGCCATGACGAAGTTGTTGTCGGATAGCTCCACATCCAGGAACAGCTTCCCGTCTTCCTCCACGGCCTCGTAGCCCAGAACCCTCGGGTCCTCACTGTCGATCACCAAGGGGAGGCTGAAGGCCTGCACATCCTCTTCACCGGCGCCTTCGCCCCAGGCTTCCACCTGGTAGGTATATGCGCCATCAGGAACACGGCTGATGAGGCCATCTTCGTAGGAGCAGGTCATGTTCCACATGGTGCTGTCGGCATTGTAGTAGAACAGATTATAGGCGGGATACCAAATGGACTTCCCTGCATTTTGTATGGTGTGGCTATAGTACTCCTCCCCTGTGTCATCCCTGGTCACGGAGAAGCGCAGCTGCTTGGCGTTGCGCAGCTGGTAAACCATGGCGGACACACCGTTGCTCATGCAGTAGTCGCTGGAAATCATCAGGTACTTCTTTTCGTATTGGCCGGTCTTGGCATTCATGCCCAGCAGGAAGCCGTTGCCGTCCTCATAGTTGAACAGACCCAGCTTGGTGGAATCGGTCATGGGGGTTTGCCCGTCGTATGCGGTGGGCTCCAGAACCGGCGCCTGATACCAATCGCCGTAGAAGCCCAGGAAGGGCGCGCTCAGGTCCACACCGCCGTTGTTCAGAGCCTCCAGACCAATAAAGCCCTCTACATAGATGCCATTGGGGAAGACGTCCAAATTACCCTTGCCCGTCTCAGTCAGGTCAATCTGCACCGTCACCCGGGCACGGCCGCCGGCGGGAACGGTCACCTTGCCATGCTCCACATTGCCGGAGTAGGTGAGAGTATACTCCTCCTGCGTGAGGGGACGGTCCTGATCGGCCATAAACTGGACGCCGTCCTCTTCATAGATCCCCGGAACCAGGACAGAGGTGTTCAGCTGATAGCTCTGTGGCTTGTCTCCAAAGTTATGGACGTAGAACGAGTAGCGGTAGCTTCCCTCCCCGCTGCTTCCCAGCTCACCCTTGGCGGGCTTGCCATTGATGTTTGTGAGGTAGCCCAGAGTCGCCACAGCCGCCTCCATATTGGCAAGGCCGGCGCCCTGACTTCTGGGGCTGTACAGCATGCCGTCGGGGTCCCGCAGGGGCACAGCCGTACTCATAAGCAGCGCATCCACCAGCTCACCCTGGCGGTAGGTGCTCAGGTTCTGAAATACGTCGGTAGCTTTCACACGCTGCAGCACGCCGGCAGCGATACCCGCCATGTGGGGGCTGGCCATGGAGGTGCCGCTGCTGTCGCCGTAGCCGCCGTCAGGCAGAGAGGAGTAGATATGGCCGCCGGGAGCCGTGATTTCAGGCTTCAGGGACAGGTCCGGCGCAGGACCCCAGGAGGAGAACACCGACATCTGACCGGCCTCCTCATTGTCCATAAAGTCGGAAAGGTCCGGGGTCACCGTCAGGGCCTTCTGAGATTCCGTCTTCATCTTGGTTCCGTCTTCCAGGGTGATGAAGCAGGAGGGAATCACACCGTTCACCTGCATGTTGGACAGACTGCCCGGGGCATTGTCATACACCACCATGGCAACAGCTCCTGCCTTGGCTGCCGCTGCCTCCTTTTCCGTGAAGGCGATGCTGCCACGCATGACGAGAGCAATCTTTCCCCTCAGATCCAAGCCCTCATAGTCGGCTTCCGCGCCGTAGCCGGGGACCGCCACGTAGTTATATGTTCCGTTCAGGCTGGTGAAGGCTGCACCAGCGTTGGGATCGGCATAGGTGATCCGCAAATCTCCCACTTGGAAATAGGAGACATACTTCTTCACATTTTCCACTGAGGCCACGGAAAGGGCCGCATCGTAGGTGGAAGGAGAACCCACCGTGGCGCTGTCCGGGTTGGCCGCCAGGGAGCGGTCCCCATAGTGCTGGTTGCCCGTGGAGGTCCCCTCGTTACCGGCGGAGACCATGAGCACAATCCCGGCGTCCTCTACCCGGCTGTACACCCGGTCCATCACCTGGTTCTCCGAGGAGAAGCCGCAGGCCATGCCCAGGCTCATGTTGATGACGTCTACGCCCAGCTTCACGGCGTCCTCCAGAGCCGGCAGAATCCACACATCGCCGGTTCCGCTCTCTGTATCGGAGAACACCTTGAAGATGGCCAGCTGCGCATCCGGCGCCATACCAGTGAGGGCGCTGCAGTTGGCGGCAACGGTGCCCGCCACATGGGTGCCGTGACCCTCTACATCGTTGACATCGGCGTCCCCATCGGCATAGTCGTAGGAGAAGGGAACTTTGCCGCTGACGTAGATCTGGTCCAGGTCTCCCTTGGCGTTGAGATTCAGGTTTTCCATGGCCGTCTGCACATCCGCTTTGGTCATGGCCTGCACCGCAGGCGCCGTTGCAAAGGCCTCATGGTCCACATCCAGGCCGGTGTCCAGAATACCCACCAGCATGCCGGCGCCAGTGTAATCCCTGGAGACATGAATCACACCGCCGGAGCTGTGCATATTGGGCTCTGCGGAAGCTACGGGAGGCTTCGGGGCCGCATAGGTCTGGGCCACCTCAACCGTCCGGACGCCAGGGATGGCTGCAATGGCCTCCATCTGCCCAAAGGGCGCAGAAACAGAAAAGCCGTTGAGCAGCAGGCTGTATGTATCCACAATTTTCAGCCCATCCACTGACTGGAACGCCTGCCGGACCTTTGCCTGAGCCTGGTCCACCACATTCCGGGCTTGGGTCTTTTCGGACAGCAACGCCTGGGTAGAGGCGTAGCCCTTTCCCAGATAGGAAATGAGAGGCGCTTCCTCCAGCTCTACCAGGAAGGTGACTTCCTGGTCCAGCGCTATTTGCGCCTCCGGCTCACCGTCCGTGAGGGGGTTGGTCAGCAGCTGGGTGCTGGCATCCGCCGCTTCCACCTGAGCCACACGGCCCCCCGGGTCCCGCCCGGCAGCCAGAGCGCCTGTCGGAAGCAGCTGCAGCATCAGCAGCAACGCCACCAGGCAAGCAAGACTTCTCTTCCACGGGTGTTTCATGTTCGTATCTCCTTTCTTTTGGGGAGACCTGGCCAGCCCACTCATTCGTGCATCTAGGCGCAAGTCATCGACCACTTTTGGAACTAACATACTTATACACCATTTTGCCGCAAAAGTCAACTAAATAATTGGCAGCGTCCTCCAAAACCACATTGACCTCCCACGGAGTGAAATTCTTCGGCCTTTCCCCAGGGCATATGCGCACACGACCACCCAGCGCGCTGGAGCAGTCGCTCCCTCTGCTTTCCCAGGGGCAGGCGCAAACGCCAGGGGAGCTCATCACTTGCCGCTGGCAAGTAATTCTGTGATTCCAGCTGGCAGCCGTAGGTGACGGATGAGGAACGGCGCTATTTAGTTGGTTGACGTGCAGTTTCGTAAAAAGGAAACGTGTTGAACCGATTCTGCCTACCATTCTGCCAGATATCGCCGTTCCTCATCCAACTGATACGGGCGCGCAAATCTGTACGCAGGCTCACAGCAGGGCATATATGGCCTCCATATAAAGCTTTCAGCGGGAGAAATCGCGATTTCTCCCGCTGATTTTTTAACCGTCTATCCCTCGGTCAGCTTCGCGCCTGCCCCCGGGGGGAGGCAGTAGAGACTTGCTAACGCATTTGCAAAATGTGTCCCGGTCATTCCACGGACTTTAACGCCTCAGCCATGTTAATGCGCTCCAGTTTGAAATACAGGAAAAGGTCCACGATGCAGGCAAACAGGAACGTCAACACCACAGCCCAGAGATAGCTGGTCCAGAAAATTCTGGGGGTGAAGTAAACCATATCCACCCGGACCTGGCGGATGATAAAGGCATGCAGCAGCTTTCCTGCGGCCAATCCCAAGGCGCAGCCCATGGCTGTGAGAGCCATTCCTTCCCGGAAGACATAAGCTGCCGACTCCGCCGGATAAAAGCCCAGAACCTTGATGGTAGCGATTTCCCGGATTCGCTCCGTGATATTGATATTGGTCAGGTTGTACATCACAATGAAGGCCAGAGCAGCCGCACTGAGTACCACCAGGGCCACGATGTAATTCAGACTCGTCATCATACTGGACACCCGCTGGGCTATGTCCTGACAGAGCATGACGCTGAGCACATCGGCTTGCCGGGAAACCGTGGTCGCAGATTCCTGAGCCGCCTGATTCTCCGGGACATTCACATACGCTGTGTTGACGGACGGTGTGGTCCCCCATTGTTCCAGCACAGTATCCATGGACACCAGCACATAGTGATACACGTTGTTATCAAAAATACCGCTGACGGTCACCGACAGGGTGTCCATGTCTGGCATGTGGAGCAGCACCGAATCGCCCACCTGAATATCCAGGACTTCCGCCAAGCCCTCGCTGATCACAGCCTGGCCCTTTTCTGGAAACGCCACCGGTTCCTTCCCCCGGTGCAGAGAGACAAAGCCGCTCAGCTCCTCCTGGGATGCCAGGAAATGGACGGACTTGGTCCTGGTCCCGGCGGTGAGATCCGCCGTGCTCTCATGGAGGAACAGGGCCTCCTGCACCGTCCCGGCGCAGCCCTTCAGGAAGGCCTCCTGGTCCTCCGGTTCCTGGTTCTCTGCGAAGGTGACGGACATGTCATAGAGCGTCACCTCTCGGAACTGGTAATCCGCCATACCTGCGATGGAGTCCCGGATTCCAAAGCCGGTGACCACCAGTGCAGCGCAGCCCCCCACACCCAGAAGCATCATCACCAGCCGCTTCCGGTACCGGAAAACATTCCGGATGGACACCTTCCGCAGGAAGCTCAAGTGCTTCCAAAGGGGCAGGCGCTCCAGAAGCAGCCGCTTGCCGGCCTTGGGGCTTTTGGGGCGGATCAGCTCCGCCGGGACCTCCGCCAGCTCCCGACGGCAGCAGAACCAGGTCACCGCCAGCATACACCCGGTGTAGCTACACACAATGACGGCGCACAAGGGCCACTGGAAGGTCAGCTGAATCCGAGAGGCAAAGTTATACATGATGCTATACCCCTGCCAAATGGCGCTGGGAAAAATGACCGACCCCGCCGACACACCCAGCACACATCCCAGGAGGGAGGCGCTGCCGGAATAGGCCAGGTATTTCGCCGTGATGGCTCCGCTCCCATAGCCCAGGGCTTTCATCACGCCGATTTGAGTCCGCTCCTCATCCACCATTTTGCTCATAGTCGTGATGCACACCAAGGCGGCCACCAGGAAGAAGAACAGTGGGAACACCCGGCTGATCCCCTCCACAATATCTGCATCGCTTTCATAGCAAACATAGGCTACATTGGTGTTCCGGTCCAGCAGGTAGGTATCCGGTTCCGTCATATCCGCAAGGGTCCGGCGGCCATCTTCCAGCTGCTGCCGGGCGTCTTCCAAGTCCTCTTCGGCGGCCTTCAGCTCTGATTCCGCCTTGTTCCGATTTTCCTCATAGGTCTTCCGGCCTGCTTCCAGCTCCTTCCGGGCAGCATCCAGCTGCGCTTTGCCCGCATCCAGCTGCTGCCGGTTTTCGTCCAGCTCTGTTTGCGCCTGCTCCAGCTCCAGGCGATTTGACTCTAGGGTGGCCTGGGCCACATGGAATTGGTCCTCTGCCTGGTTCCGGGCGGAGTCCAGCTGCCGCAGGCCCTCCTGAATCTGGTTCATTCCGTCCTGCACCTGGCTCTTCTGCGCTTTCAGCTCTGCCTGTTGGCTTTCCAGGGCTGTTTTTTGCTCCTCCAAAGCCTTCTGCTGCGTCAGGGCCTCCTCTTGCTGGGTCTCCAGTTCCGTTTTCTGGGCTTCCAGGTCCTGGATTCTCTGCTCCAGCTCCTTTTGGGACTCCAGGAGTCCCTGGTCCTCCGGGTCTGCCTCCATTCCCTTTTGGACCACTTCCAGCAGCTGCCGGGCGGCAGTGAGACCGGTGTCTGCGAGGTGCAGGCCCAGCTCCAGCTGCTCCAGACCCGCTTCAATTTGACTCAGGCCGCTCTCCAGCTGCCCCAAGCCCGCCTCCAGCTGCTCCAGGCCCTCTTCCACCTGGGTTAGGCCCTGGGAAGCTTGGGTATACTGTTTGGTGAGCTGGTCCTCGGTGTCTGCAAACTGCTGGTAGGTCTTGGCCTTTTGTTGCTGAAGCTGAATTTCTCCCTCCTTCAGCTGCTTATTGCCCACATCAATCTGATTCTGACCAGCTTCCAGGGCCGTCTGACCGTTCTGCCATTCCTGCTCCTTGCTCTGAAGCTCCGCTTCTCCCTGGTCCAGCTGCTCCTTAGCCTTCTGGAGCTCCGTTTGCGCCTGGTCCCGCTGGGTTTCATAGGTCCGCAGGCCCTCCTCATACTCCTCCTGGCCCTCTTGCAGCTGCTTCTCCGCCTCTTCCTTCACAGTTTGATACCGTTCCTGGGCCAGCTCCTGGGCCAACGGCTCCAGGGCCTGTGTGGTGTCTGACAGGCGGGCGTCATAGGCGGCGTCGTACATGGGATAATTTTGGTCCAGTTTCAGGTCCACCTCTGTGTATACCCCATCCAGGTCAAAGGCGCCCTCCGGCACATACAGATAGGCAGTCAAAGAGCCTTTGCCCAGTGTGGTGCTACCCCGCTCAAAGTTCAAAAAGAGGGGGGAGCTGCACAGGCCCACAATGGTGAATTCCTCCACCGTAAACTGTTCCAGGGTATCCGCCTCATTGGCCTGGGACAGGGTCAGGGTCTTGCCAATGTCCCCTTGGGTATAATAATAGCCGTCTGCCAGACATTCCCCCGGCCGCTGGGGCATGCGGCCGGCCTGCAGCTCCGGCACATTGATCCTGCTGGGCAAGCTCAGCAGGCGAAAGGCGGCGTCCTCCTCGGCGTCCTGACTTCTCAGAAGCGCGTCGATGGATATGGCGCCCTCGGCTGCCCCGATGCCCGGCTGTGCGCCTAAGACGTCCACCGCCTCTTGGGTGTAGCCATAGGTGTTGAGCACCCGAAGGTCAAAGAGGGCCTGTTTGTCTATGTAGGTCTGGGCAGTGGCCATCATATCCCCCTTGGTGGAACGCAGGCCCACCAGAAAGCCGGAGCCCAGAGCAATGATGGCCAGAATGGCCAGGTACCGGCCGGCAGATTTCCGGATGGAGCGGCGGAGGTCCCTCCGCATCGACCGGCTCACCACTCAATCTCCGAGACAGGCCTGGGATTGGGGTTTACCCGGCTGTCCACCACGGTGCCGTTTTTCACCTGCACCACCCGGTCGGCCATGGCGGTGAGGGCTGAGTTGTGAGTGATGATGATTACAGTCATACCGGTTTGCCGGCCAGTGTCCTGAAGGAGCTTCAGAATGGCCTTGCCTGTGTTATAGTCCAGGGCGCCGGTAGGCTCGTCACATAACAGAAGCTTGGGATTCTTTGCCAAGGCGCGGGCAATGGCCACCCGCTGCTGCTCCCCACCGGAGAGCTGGGCCGGGAAGTTCTTGGCCCGGTTTGCCAGCCCCACATCCCTCAGCACCTGGCCCGGGTCCAGTGGATCCCGGCAAATCTGGCTGGCCAACTCCACATTCTCCAGGGCAGTGAGGTTCTGGATCAGGTTGTAAAACTGGAACACAAAGCCCACATCCTGCCGCCGGTAGGCCGTCAGCTGCCGCTTGTTGAAGGCTGAGACCTCCGCGCCATCCAAAAAGACCTTTCCGCTGGTGAGGGTGTCCATGCCGCCCAGAATATTTAAAAGCGTGGTTTTCCCCGCTCCGGATGGGCCTACAATGACGCAAAGCTCCCCCTTTTCCACCTGAAAGGTGGCATCTCGGAGAGCCTGGACTTTCACCTCTCCGGATTTATAAATTTTTCCTACATCTTGAAATGCAACAAACGCCATAGAAATCCCCCACTTGGATACGCTTTCTCAATTTTGTCAGTGTAGTTTATTATACACACCCCCCGGGGACAATTTATCAACAATTTGTGAATGTTGGCAGGGCTCTGTTTGGGCCAAATCTGGAAGATTCCTCTTTTTTTCTCCAAATCCGTTGCATTTTTACCACAAACGTGGTATATTGTACAGTCGAAAAAGCGGTCAAATCATGGAAGGAGCGACCTTTTTATGGCGCAGCAAGAGAACATTCGTAACATCGCAATCATCGCCCACGTGGACCACGGCAAGACCACCCTGGTGGACCAAATGCTGAAGCAAGGCGGCATCTACCGGGAAAACCAGACCACCGTGGAGCGGGTCATGGACTCCGGAGATCTGGAGCGGGAGCGTGGCATCACCATCCTGGCCAAAAACACGGCCGTTCATTATAAAAACACCAAAATTAATATTGTGGATACGCCGGGCCATGCCGACTTCGGTGGTGAGGTAGAGCGGATCCTGAAAATGGTCAACGGCGTCCTTCTGCTGGTGGACGCCGCAGAAGGCCCCATGCCCCAGACCCGGTTCGTCCTCCAGAAGGCCCTGGAGCTGGGACACAAGGTCATCGTGGTGGTCAACAAGGTGGACCGTCCCGACGCCCGGGTCCATGAGGTCATGGATGAAGTCCTGGAGCTGCTCCTGGATTTGGACGCCACCGACGAGCAGTTCGACTCCCCCACCATTTTCTGCTCTGCCCGGCAGGGCGTTGCCTCCTATGGTCCCGATCAGATGGGCACCGACCTCACACCTCTGTTTGAAACCATTGTCAACTACATCCCCGCCCCCACCGGCGACGCCGCTGCGCCCTTGCAGGTGCTGGTATCTTCCATCGACTACAATGAGTATGTGGGCCGTATCGGCATTGGCCGCATTGAGCGCGGCACAGTGAAGGTGGGCCAGGAGGTCTCCATTTGCGACTATCACGACCCGGACATCCGGCAGAAGGGCAAAATCGTAGCTCTGTATGAGTTTGATGGGCTGGGCAAAAACCCCATTCAGGAGGCCTCCGCCGGGGAAATTGTGGCTTTCTCCGGCATGGCGGATATTACCATCGGCCGGACTATCTGCGCCCCTGACGCAGTGGAGCCCCTGCCCTTTGTCAAAATCTCCGACCCCACCATTGAAATGACCTTCTCCGTCAACGACAGTCCCTTTGCCGGGCGGGAGGGCAAGTATGTTACCTCCCGGAACCTCCGGGACCGGCTCATGCGGGAGCTTCTGAAGGATGTGTCCCTCCATGTGACGGAGCAGGGCACCGACGCCTTCAATGTGGCGGGCCGGGGGGAAATGCACCTGTCCATCCTCATGGAGACCATGCGGCGGGAGGGCTACGAATTCGCCGTATCCACCCCTCGGGTCCTGACCAAGGAGATCGACGGAAAAATCTGCGAGCCCATCGAACGCCTGGTCTGCGACGTGCCGGACGGCACCATGGGCGCCGTCATTGAGAAGATCGGCCAGCGGAAAGGCGATCTCGTCACCATGTCCCCCGTGGGCAGCCGGTACCGGCTGGAATTCCTGGTGCCCTCCCGGGGTCTGTTCGGCTACCGGAACGAGTTCCTCACCGACACCCGGGGGGAGGGCATCATGTCCTCCGTCCTGGACAGCTACGCGCCTATGAAGGGCGAGATCACCCGCCGTCTCACCGGCTCTCTGGTCTCCTTTGAGACCGGCGAAGCCAGCTCCTACGGTCTGTTCAACGCCCAGGAGCGGGGCGTTCTCTTCATCGGCCCCGGTACCGAGGTTTACGCCGGTATGGTGGTAGGTATCTGCAGCCGGAACGAGGACATGACCGTGAATGTCTGCAAGAAGAAGCAGCTGACCAACATGCGGGCCGCAGGTTCCGATGAGGCCCTGCGTCTCACCACCCCCCGGATCTTCTCCCTGGAGCAGTGCCTGGAATTCCTGGCCGACGATGAGCTGCTGGAATGCACCCCCAAGAGCCTGCGCATCCGCAAACGGACCCTGGACCACGCTGCCCGCATGCGGGAAGTCATGAAAAAGCGGGGCTAATCTCCCAAAACGCCCCCGCAAATTACGTTTTAAAACAACCCCATTTCTGGCAGGAAATCGGACTCATTCCCGATTTCCTGCCAGATTTTTTACAACACGGGGCCACAGCCTGAGGGACGTGGGTAGGGAAGTGGCCAGGCCATTCCGCTTCTCTGTCCCCCCGCAGCTCCTCAGCACATTGCATAAAACTTGCCTTGCAATTTTGTTTGGTTTGACGTTTGCGTAAAAGCAAAATCTATTTGCATATACGCATTTCCTATGCTATAATAGCAGCACACCAAATTGGAAAGGAAGGTACCATATGCAAAAGATTGTGAAGCGCGGTTTGGCCCTGCTCCTCTGTGCCGTTTTGGCACTGGGCGCCATGAGTTTGACCCCGAGCCAGGCCCAGGAGGCCCCGGCTCCACAGGGCCAAAGTGACTACGGTCCCCTGACCGTCTACGGCAAGGCCGGGGAGACCACCTTCGTCCCCGCAGGTTACACCTACGTCTACGAAGAGGAAGACGGCAGCGTCTATACCCGGGAAGCTGCCCGCGACATGTACATCTCCCAGCGGGTCCTCACCCCCCAGGAGGCTGAGGCTCTGGCCGGGCTGGAGGGCGGCGAAACCCGGTACCTGACCGCGGAAGACGGCTCCGTCCTCCAGTGCCAGGACTTTGACGCCCAAGAGGCCGCCCAATACTCCCAGGCCGTACGGGAAATTCTGGGAGACGCCCCCCTGGACCAGGGTGAGGAAATCAGCCTCCGCTCTGAGATCTACACCCAGGAATCTTGGGTCAAGGCCATGGTGATCTTCGAAGATGCGCCGGTCGCCTCCATGGAGTCCATGTCCGTCCGGCTGGGTCAGCCCCTGGGGCAGGCGGAGCAGGCCGCTATGGCCCGCATCGCCGCGCAGCAAGCCGTGCAGACCCAGGCCCTGGAGAAAAAGCTGGGCTATGATCTCCAGGTTTCCGACCACTTTACCCTCCTGACCAACGCCATCTCCGTCACAGTGCAATACGGCGACCTCCAGAAGCTGAATCGGCAGCCGGGGGTCAAGGCCGCCTTTTTGATGCCCGCCTTCTCTGTGCCGGAATCGGAGGCTCCTGTGGTCCAGTCCGCTTCCCAGTTCCTGCCCAATATGCACTCCGCAGGTCCTGCCATGGGCGCAACCGGGGCCTGGGACCTGGGCTATCAGGGGGAGGGCATGAGCGTGGCCATCCTCGACACCGGCCTCAGCTATGAAAACCCCAGCTTCATCCAGGAACCCCAGGACCAGAGCCGGGTGGCCTATACCAAGGAAGACATTGCCGCCATCCTGGAGGCCAACGAGCTCCACGCCGAAGCCCTGTCTGAAGAGACCAGCCTGGACACCGTGTACTACAGCGGCAAGGTTCCCTTCGGCTTCAACTACGCAGACGGCCTGGCCAACTTCGGCACCGATGACGACACCGGCCTGGGCCACGGCACCCACGTGGCCGGCATTGTGGCGGGCAACCTGCCGGAGGAAGTCCAGGAGCAGCTCCACATGGAGACCCTGGGCATTGCCCCGGAGGCACAGCTGGTCATCATGAAGGTGTTTGATATGGACGGCATGTGCTACTTCGACTACCTGATTGCCGCCATGGAAGACGCCATCGTTCTGGGTGTGGACTGCGCCAACCTGTCCCTTGGCTCCGCCTGCGGTCCCCATTACTATGAAGGGATGACAGAGGTCTATGACGCCGCCCGGGAAGCAGGTATCCATGTGGTGGTGGCTGCCGGCAACGACGCCTCCACCGGCTACCGGAGCCTCTGGGGCGAGGGCCTGGTGGAATCCAGCTCCGTCTCCACCGGCACCCTGGGTATGCCCGGCACCTTTGACTCCGTGCTGACGGTGGCCAGCATGGAAAATCCTGAGGAAATCTCCATTGACGCAATCCGGGGCCTGAGTACTGTCAGCTGGTACAACCGTGCCCAAGGCTTCCGGCAATTCTTCGTCTACCAGGAGGCCGAATCCGTCCCGGAAGGCATGGGCTTCAAAGAGCGGCTAGTCGGGCAATTCTTGACCTACACTGCGCGCTGGGAAGATGCCGCCGGAAAACTGATGTTCGTGCCTTTTGAAGGCGGGAACGCAGACAGCATCATGGCCCAAGCAGTGAAAGCGCAAGCCGCTGCTGTGGTAATTTACGATCCAACTCCTACCCAGGAGGAACTTTTGGAAAACAAATATGTGGACTTTTCTTTAACCAGATTTGAGGTCCCCATGGCTGCCACCAGCAAGTCTGAGTACGACTTTATTTGGTCCAATCTTCCGGACAAGGGACTCTTGCGAATAGACTCCATTTGGAATCCCAGCCAATTCGCAGGTCAAATATCCAGCTTCTCCTCCTGGGGTCCCACCGACGGCCTGACCCTGAAGCCGGAGATCACCGGCATCGGCGGCAACGTGTTCTCGGCTTATGTGGGCAATGACTACGCCGTGGCTTCCGGTACCTCCATGGCCTCTCCCGCCGTGGCCGCCTCTGCAGCTCTGGTGCGGCAGTACCTGCGGGAATCCGGCGTGGCGGAGGAGCAGCTGCCCCATATGGTAAACTGCCTGCTCATGAGCACTGCCACCCCCGTCCGGGACGAGGAGCACGACACCCTCTATTTCGTCCGCCGTCAGGGCGCAGGCCTGGCCAATGCCGCCCTTGCCATGGCCTCCGGAGCCTACATCCAGGTGGAGGGAACCGACAAGGCCAAGCTGGAGCTGGGGGACGACCCGGACCGCACCGGCTCCTACACCATGGACTTCCAGGTGGTGAACTACTCCGACGCAGACAAAACCTACCGTCTGGACACCACCGTCCTGGGCCAGACCGCCCAGGGAGGGCAGTTCAAGCACGGCAAGGTCACCTACCTGGTCAGCGACTATGCCCGGGAGCTGGACGCCGCCGTCACCTCCAGCGCCGCCGATGGAACCATCACCGTTTCGGCCAACTCCACCGCGAAGGTTTCTGTGACCGTTACCCTGTCGGATGCGGACAAGGCCTACATGGACGAGCGGTTCCCCTACGGCTCCTATGTGGAGGGCTTTGTACAGCTGCTGAGCGAAGACAACGTGACCCTCTCTGTTCCCTTCCTGGCCTTCTACGGCGACTTTGGGGAAGGTCCTGTCCTGGAGGAGGGTACTTATGAGACCCTGATGGGCAGCACGGAAAGCACCTATATCACAGCAGATCAGTTCCACAACAGCCTCCTGGGCAGCCGGCCAGTGTATGACCGTACGTTAGGGCTCTCCACCTCCGCTACTTTTTACTTAGGAGATACCTATTTAGCAGACTTCTTTTGTGTTCCATCGGAAGACTGGTTTGCCGGTTCTCATGACCTCCCCTTCTACCCTGAAATGGCTGGCATCTCCCCCAATGGAGATGGCTCCTTGGATTCCTTCCATATGGGCCTTGGCCTAAAGCGGAATGCAGAAAACATTCACTATACCGTAACAGACCGAGCCAGTGGGAAAATCCTGTGGGAGCAAGATACCGGCTTTGTGCCGAAAACCTATTACAGCGAAAACGCTGGAACTGTCCTCTACGCGGGTATCAGCAGTGCGGAAGCTCTGTCCTATGAATGGCTGTTTGCATCCACCCGGGATGAAGAAGGCAACATTATCTATGACCGGAATCACTGCCTGTTGGAAGAGGATACCTGGGTAGATATTCGGGCAGAGGTAACGCCAGAGTACCAAACCGGCAGCCCCAACGCCAACGATACGATATATTTTAGTCTCTACATTGATAACAGCGGACCGTTTGGTGCAGAGGATGTCTCTTTCCAGATTGAGAAACGGAACATAGGCAGTCTGGGAACAATGAAGATGTATGAATACGACATTTCAAACTCAGAAAAATGGTTTATTGATTACGATTACGCATTAACCCTATCTTACGATGAAGAGGCTGGCCAGTGGCGAGGCAATGGAATGCTTGCCGTGACCGCAGGCGGCCCTCTTCCAATTCATCAGGACAGTAGTAGCTTCTACAACTTTGGTGTCAGGAGAAACTACATTGTCGGAGATAAGCTTGTGGTAATTGCCACGGACCGCGCTGGAAATACCTCTGTCGCTGCCTTTGAGCAGGGCGAGGCAATGGGGAATTATGTAAATCTGGCTGCAGAAAAAACCATTCTGGACCCTGGCGAGACCCTGACCATTCGGAATACCGCAGAAAACCAATACGACATGCAGATTGAATGGACCAACAACAATCCGGAGATTTTGGAAATCCTGGAATCTGACGGCTACAGCTGTACCATCCAGGCTTTGGCCCCTGGCGCCGCCAGCGTTTCCGGTGGCTTCGGACCATACGCCAAGTCCCTGGATATCACCGTCCGGGACCCGGAGCGGGAGCGCATTGCCGGGCAGTATCCGGACATTGCAAATCACTGGGCCAAGGAGGAGATCATCACTGCCATCCAGGAGGGCCTCTTCCGCGGAACCGGCGCCAACACCTTCTCCCCGGAGACCACCCTCACCCGGGGCCAGCTGGTCACCGTGCTCCACCGCCTGGCAGGCACTCCGGAGGCCACCGGCAGCAGCTTCCAGGATGTGGAAGAGGGCCGGTACTACACCGAGGCCGTGGCATGGGCCAAGGAAACCGGCCTGGTGAAGGGCGTTACCCCAGAGCGGTTCTGCCCCAACAGCCCTGTGACTCGGGAGCAGTTCGCGGCAATCCTCTACCGCTACGCCCAGCTCCAAGGCCAGGACGTCTCCAATCAGGCGGACCTGTCGGCCTATTTGGATGCCGGGAAACTCAGCCATTATGCCCAGTCCCCCATGGCATGGGCCGTAGCCGAGGGCCTCATCCGGGGCGTATCCGAAACTGCCCTCTGCCCCAAAGCCTCCAGCACCCGGGCCCAGGCAGCCGTCATCCTGGTGCGCTACCTCACTTGGGAAGCCTCTCAGACCGCCTGAAGCTTGGATAGGCAAGTCCCCGCTTACACGGCAACGCATCTGAACCACACACAAATTGGGGGCGCGTTGCGCCCCCAATTTACCAAACGCACTGGCACGGGAGCATCCTGCCTTCCTTCGGGGCATATGCGTACAGCTAAAAAGAGTACGGCCCACCCCTCCAGCATCTCTGCGTCATTCTGGCACATTAGCGGAGTTGGCCTTGGCTGTGTGCCTATGTTCCCGGGGGGAAGGTGGGGTGGATGAGGAACGGCAAAACCTGGCTAGTCAGTATGCAGTTTCGTTAAAAGGGAAACATGTTGCGTCTTGCTTGGCACTGCCTGCCAATTCTGCGGTCCTTGCAAGGTTTAGAAAAAATTGTTATAATGGGCGTATTCAACGAGAAAGGGGGAATTTCGTGGAATTTCAAGTATACCGAAAGCCCTGTATGCTCCTGGAAACTGTGGAGCTGGTATACAGTTATGTCAACCAAGTGCCGGCTGAACAGCTAACCGAGAGTGGGGAGTACTGCATCCCCGCCAGAGAGATTCCATCCATTCGGGAGGCAGTCTGTGGGCCCCTTGATCTGGAGAATGAGGAGCTCCAATTTTATTTCAAAGGTGTACCCGTGGATGGAAAGGAACAACATTTATCCTGCCTGGCTTGCTGCATGGTCTACAGCACCCTGAATCTCGGTTGCAGCAGCGTGGAGGAGACGGTCCGTTTCCTGAAAAATGGATGGTTTTTGAAGGAACGTCCCTTTCGGGTCTGTGGCATCAATGGAATTGGCCTGGACCTGACTGCTGCTGACACAGGAGAATTTACTACTTTGGCCCGGGAAATTGCCAGACTGCCGGTCCCTCAGGCCTACCAGCTGCAGCTGGTGGAGGTGTTTTCTGACTTCACCTGGCATTTGGACCGGCTTATGGCCTATCTCCGCCCTGCGGCGGAGCGGCTGGAGCCCCTTCTGGCCCCTTGGGTAGCGCGGGCCATACCACGAATGGAGGAGTGGGAGCGCTATTTGCAGGACCCCTCCGCCATGCAGACCATGCTGCGTAAAATCGGCCTGAAGCAGCCAGAAATACGCAGATTGGAGCTTGCCATGCGGTACTTTTTCCCCTTCGGCGGACCCGGTGAGTTCCAACATCCGCAGGCCCATCTGAGCCTCCACATGGGCGTCGGCATACCACCCGGCAAGGATGCGCCCCAGGCCGCAGACTTTTTACACGACTGGGAGTTTAACGCCCTGCGCCTGCTGGCCCATCCGGACCGGGCCCGGATGCTCCGAGCCATGACCGGCCAGGCCATGAGCGTCCAGGAGCTGTCTCAAACCCTGGGCCTCAACCCCGGCTCTGTCTTCCGGGACCTGAACAACATGAAAAACGTGGGCCTCCTGGCCCAGGAAGTCGTCTCCAACCGAATTTACTACCGAACAGACTCCGCTACTGTGGAGCGCCTCACCAAGCACCTGGTCCGTTACCTGAACCAAGGGTGACGCTGCCAGGTCTGCCCTCCATAAAAAATCCGCTGCAAAAGCGGCGCAGGCACTTGACAAGCTCCCTTTCAGCCGGTACAATAGGTATGACTAGTATTACTTTTCTTACTTTTGGGAGGGAAGCGCCATGAATCGGGACGGGGACGGGCAGCGGTTTATGAGTACGGTCAAGCTGGGGCCCAAAGGGCAAATTGTGATTCCCAAAGAGGTGCGGGAAATGTTTGGCCTGGAGCCAGGGGACAGCTTGCTGCTGCTGGCGGACGCCAAACGGGGCATTGCCCTGCAGCGCTCCAGCGTCATGACCCGGATTGCCGACGCCATTTTTTCCGGTCACGGCCGGGAGGTGGACAGGCAGACGCCGGAGGAGGATCTCAAGCGATTTGCCCAGGCCATTCGGGACGAGACGGAGGAACCCACATGAACGCCGTGGAAACAAAAGGTCTGACCAAACATTTTGGCCCGGTTCAGGCCCTGTCCGGCTTGGATCTGGCGGTACCGGCGGGAACGCTGTACGCCCTGCTGGGGGTCAACGGAGCTGGAAAGTCCACGGCGATCAAAATTCTCACCGGTCTGTTACCCCCCTCCGGAGGTGAGGCTCGGATTCTGGGATATGACGTGGTCCGGCAGCGGGAGGCGGTGAAGCGGCGGATCAGCCTCTGTCCCCAGGACACGGCTGTGGCCCCGAATCTGACGGCAGAAGAAAATCTGATCCTCTTGGCTGGCCTCTCCGGAGCCCGCCGGAAGGAGGCCAGAGCCCGGACGGAAGCGCTGTTGGAGTCCCTTCAGCTGCAGCCAGTGGCCCGCCGCCGGGCAAAAACGCTCTCCGGCGGGTTTCAGCGGCGGCTGAGCATCGCCATGGCCCTCATTTCTCAGCCACAGGTGCTCTTCCTGGATGAGCCCACTTTGGGCCTGGACGTTTTAGCCCGGCGGGAGCTGTGGCAGGTAATCCAGGAGCTGAAGGGCCAGGTCACGGTGGTACTCACCACCCATTATCTGGAGGAAGCTCAGGCCCTGGCCGATTCCATTGGCATTCTGTCCCGGGGCCGCCTGACTGCCCAGGGGACAGCAGAGGCGCTGATTCGCCGGTCCGGCCAGGGGAACCTGGAGGACGCCTTTGTCGCCCTGACAAAAGGCTCGGATACCAGCGGAGAGGAGGGACAAAACCCATGAAAATGCTCCTGTTTGCCCGCCGAAATGGGCAGGAAATTTTGCGGGACCCTTTGAATCTGGCCTTCGGACTGGTCTTTCCCCTGGCGCTGTTGGGGCTCTTCTGCGCCATTCAGGCCAATATACCGGTCCCCATATTTGCCCTTCCCAGCCTGACGCCAGGGATTTTAGTCTTTGGTTTCAGCTTTTTCTCCCTGTTTTCCGCCCTTCTGGTGGCCCGGGACCGGACCAGCGCCTTTTTCCTGCGGCTATATACAACGCCTCTGCGGCCACGGGACTTCATCCTAGGCTACACCCTCCCCCTGGTGCCCCTGGCCCTGGGACAAGGAGCCGTATGTCTGGCCGGCGCTTTGGCCTTTGGACTGGAATGGAGCCCCCGGCTTCTCCTGACGTTGGTGGCCAGCCTGCCTGTAGCCCTATTGTACATCAGCCTGGGACTGCTCTGCGGCTCCTGCCTCAGCGACCGGGCTGTGGGTGGGATTTGTGGCGCGCTCCTCACCAATGCCTCCGCGTTCCTGTCCGGCGCATGGCTGGACTTGGACCTGGTAGGCGGCGGCTTTGCCCGGTTTGCCAGGCTGCTGCCCTTCTCCCATGGGGTAGATGCAGGGCGGGCGGCCCTGGCCGGGGACCTGGCGCAGCTGCCGGTTCACCTGGCTTGGGTCTCCGGTTGGGCCCTTACAATCCTGGTTTTGGCAATTGCCGCTTATTGCCGTTCTTTGCGGCACATTTGAACATAAAAAGGCTGCAGCAAGGCGAGTGATGCCGTTGCTGCAGCTTTTTGCTGGGAATTACCGGGTGGTCTCCACCTGAATTTCGCCGGAGACAATTTTCTTTGCCAGCTCTTCCACCTCAGATTTCAGGCTGTCGGGAACCTGCTGAGTAGCGCCGGCCTCCCCGTAGCCGATGCCAATGAAGCCAGTGGCCATATCGGCCACCCAGGTGGTGCCCCACTTGGAGGTGTCGCCGGAGATATAGTCTGACACTGCCTCGTAAATGGAGTTGCCCACCTGCTTCATCATAGAACAGATGATGACGTCATCTGCAATGTACTTCTGGTCAGAGTCCACGCCGATGGCGTAGAATCCCTTCTCCTGGGCAGCCTGGAATACGCCGTCGCCGGTCTTGGAGGCAATCTGGAACACCACGTCCGCCTTTTTCTCATGGAGCGTCAGGGCGCATTCCTTGCCCACAGCGGGATCGTCATAGGTGTTGGCATAAACGGTCTCCACCTGAATGCTGCTGTTGGCATATTGGGCCCCCTGGGTGTAGCCTACGATGAAGTCGTTGATGGTGTCTGTATCCTCCCCGCCTACGGCGCCCACCACACCGGTCTGGGACATCTTGGCGGCGATGTAGCCGGCCAGGAAGGAGCCCTCGTTCTGGGCGTAGGTGATGTTCAGCACATTGGCCACAGGCGCTGAGGTGGCGTTGTCAACCCAAATGAAATGGACGTCTGGGTACTCCGGAGCTACGGTCTCCACATCGTAGAACTCCCACCCCACCAGGACGACAATCTCCGCCGCATCGGCGGCGTTGCGAATTTGCTGGGTATGGTCCACGTTGTTGCATTCAATGGTCTTCACCTGAACGCCCAAATCCTTGGCCAGGCGGTCGGCTCCCTCCTTGGAGGAGTCGTAGAAGGATCGGTCACCAAAGGTACCGGCTACTACAACCGCCATAGACACATCGCTGGAGGTACCGGTCTGCTGCTGGGCGTCCTCCTGGGATTTGGTGCAGCCGGCCAGCAGGCTCAGTGCCAAAACGGCTGTTAGAAGCAACGCAAAAAATCTTCTCATCATATTTCCTCCTCTTGATTCCTCTACGCTGTCTTACGGCTCTTCCGTGCTGTCCGTATCGGAGTCCGGATTCAGGTCGCCGTTGCTGGCCGGGAGCGAGGGATCAGTCTCCAGGTCGCTGTTGGTAGCGGGCAGGTCCGGGTCCAGGTCGCCACTGCTGGCGGTGTTGCCATCGGGGGTGGTGCCGGGCGTGGAGCTGTCGGAGCTGCCGCTGGGCTGTACGTCCGCGGTGGTCGTGGGATCGCCGTTGGGGGTGGTCTCCTTCTCCTCTTTCTTGCTGCAGCCAGCCATAAGGGAGAGCACCAGAACGGCAGCCATCAGCAATGCAATGAGTTTTTTCACATGTTTCACTCCTTTGAACGGATTTTTCGGTTTCCCTTTATGTTTTGTCTACAAGGAAACTGGTCTTATTGTACAGGCGTTTTACCGGAAAGTCAACTTAAAACGTCTTAAAATCCCCAAGTTCTCCATAAATTCCGGTAGAATTAGGCAGAGAAATGTCCGCTTCTCGCGGACACGCAAAATACTGTGCCTGCCGGCGAGGAAAACCCTAAATTTTATCGTGGAAAACCGGAAAAAGTGTGTTATAATGAGCAGGTAGGATTGGACCGGAAGGAGGACGCTTGTGGAGTTCCCAGGTTTTTTAGGCAACGATCAGCTGAAGGCCAGCTTATCTGCCGCAGTAGACCGGCAGCGGGCGGCGCATTTTTATTTGCTCTCCGGACCCAGCGGCGCCGGAAAGCGGACCCTGGCCCGATTGCTGGCGGCGGCGCTCCTGTGCCGGGACCCACACCGGCGGCCTTGCGGCCGGTGCGGCCCATGCCGGAAGGTACTTGCCGGTACCCATCCCGATTTCATCACCGTAGACGACCCGGACCGAAAGACGGTCTCTGTGGAAACGGTCCGCCGTGCCAGAGAGGACCTGTTTATTCGCCCCAATGAAGGGGACCGAAAAATCTACTATGTGCCCAGAGCCCAGGACCTGGGCCTTCCCGGGCAGAACGCTCTATTAAAGGTCCTGGAGGAGCCCCCCGCCTATGGCGTGTTTCTGCTCCTGGCAGACAATCCGGATCGGCTGTTGCCTACGGTTCGTTCCCGCTGCGTGGAGCTGCGGCTCCAGCCGCTGCCGGAGTCCATTCTGGTGGAGGCATTGGAGAAAGACTTCCCTCAAGCTGGCCGTGAGGCGCTGGCCTCTGCGGCCTGGCGCAGCGGAGGCTGGCTGGGGCAGGCCAGGGAGCTGCTGCAGGAAGGCGCCTGGCTACCCCAGACAGAGGGATTCGCACAAGCCTTCAGTCGGAGGGACCACCTCCGCCTGCTTCAGGTCCTGGCCCCCATGGAGAAGCTGAAGCGGGAGCAGTTGGCCCCCATTCTCAGCCAGTGGCGGGACCTTTTGACCATCGCCCTGACCTGCCGTTCCGGGCTGCCGGAGCCGGACCCCCTGGGAAAAGCGCTGGCCTCCAGCCGCACCTCCCGGGAGCTGTCCCAAGGGGTGGCTGTGTTGGACCGTTCCCTGATTTTTTTACAGGGGAACGTGTCCCCCGGCGCCGTCTGCGGGGACCTGGTCTGGCAGCTCCAGTGAAATTTTGAGATTACCAAGCCCTACGGGGCAAAAGGAGATACCATGAACGAAGAAAGAGCTAAGGCGCCAGCGCCGGATTTTGCTGGCGGCCCCATGGCGCCGGACCGGGACGCTCCGGTGGACGTGGTAGACGTCCAATTCCGGGCCGGTTCCAAAATATACTATTTCGCCCCCGGCGATCTCACCGTTGCCGCCGGTGACCACGTCATCATCGAAACCGCCCGGGGACCAGAGTACGGCACCTGTACCGGTGGCAATCACCAGGTTCCCTTCCGGGACATTGTCCCGCCCCTGCGCCGGGTCATCCGCCTGGCTACGGAAGCAGACCACCGGGTCCTGGCCAACAACCAGGTGAAGGAGAAGCGGGCCTTTGACATCTGCCAGCAGAAAATTCAGGAGCACAAGCTGGACATGCAGTTGGTCTCTGCGGAGTATGCCTTTGACGGCAGCAAAATTCTCTTTTTCTTCACCGCTGATGATCGGGTGGACTTCCGGGAGCTGGTGAAAAATCTGGCGGGGATTTTCCGCACCCGGATTGAGCTCCGGCAGATCGGCGTCCGGGACAAGGCGAAGATGGTAGGCGGTCTGGGCATCTGCGGCCGGCCCTTCTGCTGTGCCCAATTCCTGGACGACTTCCAGCCGGTTTCCATCAAAATGGCCAAAACCCAGAACCTGAGTCTGAATCCCACCAAGATTTCCGGTACCTGCGGCCGCCTGATGTGCTGCCTGAAATACGAGCAGGAGGCCTATGAGGACCTTCTGAAAACCAGCCCCAAGCCCGAGTCTTTTGTGGACACTCCGGAGGGCCGGGGAACCGTGGTGGATGTGAATCTGCTGCGGCAGAGCGTGAAGGTCCGGATGGAGGAGCAGCCCGAAACCATCGGCTGCTTCCACAATTGTGAGATCTGCGTGCTGCGCAACGGCAAGGCCAGGAAAAACGATCCCCCAATCCCCGCAGATCTGGCCCCCATCTCCGGAGAAGGCAAGCGGCCCAAAAAGGCCCTGGCAGAGGCAGAGCCGCCTATGCATCTGGACCCCATCCGCTTCCGCTACCGCCCCGACGACATCGTGGAGGAGGAGCAGCCCCGGGAGGATCGGCGCCGCCGCAGGAAAGGGGAGCGAAAGTTTGAAGATGCCCCAAAGCCCCTTCCCGAGGAGCTCCCGGAGGAAGCCAGGCCCAAGGCTGGCCGGAAAGCCCGGAAGTCCAAACGCCCGCAGCAGTCCCCTGCCGAGGAGACAGCCACCCCCAAACCCCGCCCCAAAAAGCCCCATACCCCCAAGCCCCGGCTGGAAGAGCAGCTGGACGTCATCAATGCCCTGCCGGACTCCCCCAACCAGCCCCGCCGCAACCGCCGCCGCCGTCCCGCCCACCCCAAACGCTCTCAAGAGGGCAGCGTACCCACAGAGCCCCAGGGAGAGTAAGATGATGTTTCACACAGGTGTGCCGTAAAGCCTCTGCCAAGTCAATTCCGGCCACATAATAGGGGCTGTCTCAAAATGATTTTCCAAAATCATGAGAGGCAGCCCTCTTTTTTGCGCAAGGCTGTGGAAAAAATGGACAAAAAGCGCAAAAACAGCGCGCTGACTCTGAGGTGATATGCTCCCCCTGAAGGAGACCGTGCAAAAAGGAAACTGTCACGGGACGCCAGAGAAGGGATACGGAAGGATCCGGGATGCACTTGACCAATACCATGGTATGGCCGCACACGGCAGGCATCCAATAACACAAATTGGTTACAAGGAGGATTGGGTGTCCGTACACCGTATGAAACGCATGCATCATATTTCGCGCCATAAACAAAGCTGCAAAATCCGCAGTTGCCACAGCACCGCAGTGCTGTGAGCTCTTTGTCCATGATTTCGTTGTCTACTTGACGGGGAGCAGTTTAAATCGCTTTTTAAAATTGTCCTTAATATTTTAGCGGGAGAAGACACAGATTCCCGTGTTCTCTCCCGCTATCTTTCACTTTTAGTAAAGAGGGTCTGTTGCAACAAATGCATTTGCAACAGACCCTCTTTGAATTGGAGCTGGAAACGTGACTTGAACACGCGACCTGCTGATTACGAATCAGCTGCTCTACCGGCTGAGCTATTCCAGCAAAACACCCTGACGCGGTTCTTATTATACTAAATTCTTTCGGAGTTGTCAATTCAAAAATGAAAAACGTCCAGGGCTACATATTCCCTGGTTTTTCAGGGCGGCCGTCTCCTTTCCAACCGGCAGCTGTAGGCGGACTGATGCGGGACGGAAAAATCTACCTAGCAGATATGCAGTTTCGTTCAAATGGACCATGTTGCATCTAAATCGATTCTGCCTACCGGCCTGCCAGATATCGCCGTTTCTCATCCGCCTCGCTTCGCTGGGCGCCTTCCCCGGGGGAAGGCTGGGCGCTGCCGCGCCAGTGCAATTAGGCGTTCCGGGCCGGCCAGACATACCCGTACTTTTCCCAGCATAGAGTGTCTTGTCACGACACAGCAGGGAGGGACGCGTATGACGGATCACATCGGAGAGAGAGCCTGCCAACTGGCTGTGTACATGATCGAAAACCGGGCCACCGTCCGGGCAGCGGCGAAGAAATTTGGGATTTCCAAGTCCACGGTTCACAAGGACCTGTCCCAACGCCTGCCCCAGTACAATCAGGCCCTGTACGAACAGGTCAAGGTCATTCTGGACACCAATAAGGCCCAACGGCACATCCGTGGGGGCCTTGCCACCAGAAAAAAGTACAAGGGAGAGTAAAACCGGAGCTGTCCGGGGAAGGAGAAGCGGGGGGCAGCCACGGCGGGCTGTCTCCCACTTTTTGCCTATTTTCCGGCATAGCGCACGAAAGGTACCGAAAGCAGTCCCTGCATTTCGTCATTTTCCACATTTGAGACGGTCAGTTTTTGTGCAGAATCACATGGGCGAAAAAATTTCTGTCCGCCACAAAAAGAATCTGGAAAATCCCATTGACGGTTTTGAAAAAGTGGATTATACTCAATCCAGACACAACGCTGTTCACCGACGGGGGACAGCCCAAGAACCAACATGCAGGAGGTTTCTTTTATGTACGATCGCGTTTTCAATTTCTCTGCCGGTCCCGCCACCATGCCTGAACCTGTCTTGGAGGAGATCCGGGACGAAATGATGAACTACCGGGGCTCCGGAATGTGCGTCATGGAGATGAGCCACCGCTCCCCTGTCTTCCAGCAGATCATCGACGAGGCCGAGCAGGATCTGCGGGACTTGATGCACATCCCTGACAACTACAAAGTGTTGTTCATCCAGGGCGGCGCAACACTTCAGTTCGCCATGATCCCCATGAACCTGATGAAAAACGGCGTGGCCTGCTATGTGGAGACCGGCGCGTGGTCCAAGAAAGCGATTGCCGAAGCGAAAAAGTACGGTGACGTACACGTGGTGGCCTCCAGCAAGGACCGCAACTTCTGCTACATCCCCAACTGCGATGATCTGGACATTCCCGAAAACACGGACTATGTGTACATCTGCGAGAACGAAACCATTCACGGCGTAACCTGGAACAAGCTGCCCAACACCAAGGGGCACCTGCTGGTCAGCGACCAGAGTTCCATGTTCCTGTCCCGCCCCTGCAACGTTGCCGATTACGGCATGATTTACGCCGGCGTGCAGAAGAACGTGGGTCCGGCTGGCATGGTGGTGGCCATCATCCGGGAGGACCTGATTCGCGACAGTGCAGAGCTGGACCCCAAGACGCCCATTTACATGAGCTATAAGACCCACGCTGACAATGGCTCCATGTACAACACCCCCAACTGCTGGGCAATCTACTGCTGCGGCAAGGTCTTCAAGTACCTTAAGAGCATCGGCGGCCTGGAGGAGATGGAACGGCGGAACATCGACAAGGCCAAGGTGATGTACGATTTCCTGGATTCCTCCAAGATGTTCACCGGCACCGTGGACAAAGAGTTCCGCTCCCTCATGAATGTCCCCTTCGTAACCGGTGACAAGGAGCTGGACGCCAAGGTAGTCGCCGCCACCAAAGCAGCTGGCTATGACAATCTGAAGGGTCACAAGAGCGTTGGCGGACTGCGGGCTTCCATCTACAACGCCATGCCCAAGGAGGGCGTGGAGGCCCTGGTGGAGTTCCTGAAGAAATTCGAGGCGGAAAACCAGTAAGCGAAGAGCCGGCAGAAACCCCACCCCGGCAAAACGTCCGGCCCAAGCATGTCTTGCCACCGGCCCACGACGCCCCCCAGAGCAAACTTTTGACAGGTTTCCCCTGCGGGAAACGTACGCCCCGTCCCCCTGGCGGGTCCCCTCCTGCCGCCGGGACGGCACCAAAGAACATAATTAGGAGACGATACATCATGAAAATCCTTGTCACCGACGGTATGGACAAAACCGCCCTGGAGCAGCTGAAACAAAACGGCCACGAGGTGACCGAACAGTTTTACCCCCCCGAAGAGCTGGGCGCGGCCCTGAAGGAATACGACGCCGTGGTGGTGCGTAGCGCCACGAAGATCCGCGCCAATCACATTGATGAGGCCAAAACCGGGAAGTTAAAGTTAATCATCCGTGGCGGCGTAGGCGTGGACAACATCGACGTGAAATACGCTGAGGCAGCAGGTATCACAGTGAAAAATACGCCGAGAGCCTCCTCCAACTCTGTGGCAGAGCTGGCGATGGGTCACATGTTCTCCTGCGCCCGGTTCCTCTCCGTGGCTGGCGCTACCATGCGGGCCGGCAAGTGGGAGAAGAAAGCCTATGGCAAGGGAATTGAGCTTCAGGGCAAGACCCTGGGCATCGTGGGCTTCGGCCGCATTGGCCAGGCTCTGGGCAAGCTTGCCAAGGCCATCGGGATGCATGTCATTGCCTTTGACGTCTACCACATCCCTGGCATCGAGGAGCAGATGGGCATCCCCTATGTGGAGATGGATGAGCTGCTGGCTCAGGCCGACTTCATCAGCGTCCACGCCCCTGCGGTGGACGGCGGCGCGCTGATTAACGCAGAAAACATTGCCAAGATGAAAGACGGCGTTGTCATCATCAACACCTCCCGGGGCACCAATGTGGATGAAGCCGCCCTGCTGGCAGCGTTGGAATCCGGCAAGGTCCGGGCCGCCGGTCTGGACGTGTGGGCAGAAGAGCCCGCCAAGAATGTGGCCCTGTACAGCCATCCCCGGGTTTCCTGCACGCCCCACATCGGCGCTGCCACCCAGGAGGCCCAGGCCCGCATCGGCACTGAAATTGTCAGCGTCATCGAGAGCTTCTTCGCCTGATTTTCCCCTGTGATCCACAGCCAAGGATGGCTGTAATTTATTCCAACATACAGCGACCCGTAATTTTTACAAACATAAAAGGAGAAATTACTATGAACGCGTATCTGGCCAGTGTGATTGAAAACGTCAAGAAAAAGCATGGCAACGAGCCCGAGTTCGTCCAGACCGTGGAGGAAGTCCTCACCTCTCTGGAGCCCGTCATCGAGAAGCATCCCGAGTACGAAAAGGTTGACCTGCTGAACCGCATGGTGGAGCCCGAGCGGATGTTCACCTTCCGTGTGACCTGGCAGGACGACGAGGGCAAGTATCACACCAACACCGGCTACCGCTGCCAGTTCAACGGCGCCATCGGCCCCTACAAGGGCGGTCTGCGGTTCCAGAAGAACGTCTACCCCGGCATCATCAAGTTCCTGGGCTTTGAGCAGATCTTCAAGAACAGCCTCACCGGCCTGCCCATCGGCGGCGGCAAGGGCGGCAGCGACTTTGATCCCGCCGGCAAGTCTGACGCAGAGATCATGCGGTTCTGCCAGAGCTTTATGACTGCTCTGTACCGTTACATCGGACCGGACGTGGACGTGCCCGCCGGCGACATGGGCGTGGGCGGCCGCGAGATCGGCTATCTGTACGGCCAGTACCGCCGCCTGAAGGGCGTGTGGGAGAACGGTGTGCTCACCGGTAAGGGCTTCACCTACGGCGGCAGCCTGACCCGTCCCGAGGCCACCGGCTACGGCGCTATGTACTACCTCCAGGAAGTCCTGGAGCACGAGGGTGAAGACATCAAGGGCAAGACCATTGCCTGCGCCGGCTTCGGCAATGTGACCTGGGGCATCTGCAAGAAGGCCATGCACCTGGGCGCCAAGGTTGTTACCCTCTCCGGCCCCGACGGCTACATCTACGATCCCGAAGGCGTGTCCTCCAGCGAAGAGAAGGTGGAGTACCTTCTGGAGATGCGCAACTCCGGCCGCAACCGCGTCCAGGATTACGCCGACAAGTTCGGTGTGGAGTTCCATCCCGGCGAGAAGCCCTGGGGCGTCAAGGCCGATGTCATCATGCCCTCCGCCATGCAGAATGACGTGCACCTGGAGCATGCCAAGCAGATTGCTGCCAACGGCGTGAAGTACTACATCGAAGTTGCCAATATGCCCACCACCAACGACGCTCTGTATTTCCTGATGCAGCAGCCCGGCATGATCGTGGCCCCCTCCAAGGCTGTGAACGCCGGTGGCGTGGCCGTCTCCGCCCTGGAGATGAGCCAGAACAGCGAGCGCCTGGTCTGGACTGCCGAGGAAGTGGACCAGCAGCTGAAGGGCATCATGAAGAACATCCACAAGGTCTCTGTGGAGGCCGCCGAGGAATACGGCCTGGGCTACAACCTGGTGGCCGGCGCCAACATCGCCGGTTTCAAGAAGGTAGCCACTGCCATGATGGAGCAGGGCGTGTTCTAAAAAACTCCCCATCTACATACCGGGACAGCGATAGCTGTCCCGGTTTTTTGATACATCTGCATCCTGCGGCAAGTCCTGGTACGCCGTAGCAAGGGGGAGTTTATCCATTTATACCCGGCTCCAGCGCCCCCTGTCATAGCACAGGCATTCCGCTAAGGCCCATTCAGGACAAACCATAAATTTCAGGCCGCGATGAAACCTCCTTCATCGCGGCCCGTACTCTTTTTATCTTAAAGTAGAACAATCTGAGAGTGGCTAAAACGCGGCCCACACCCTCACTGCTCACATATAATATATCATAATTTGTGGGGTTGTCAACTCCGCAAGCTGGAAAAACCGCTCTCATTTTAAGCAATTACGGCAGGATGCAGGCCTGATTCCGGGTCAAGCTTTCGGGTCAACCTGCGCCGGGGCGGACGATAAAATTCGACATGAAAGGAACAAAACTGACCATGGGACGACACGGTGAAAACATCCGGAAGCGCAAAGACGGGCGTTGGGAGGCCCGGGTGATCTCCTCCTACAAACCTGACGGCAAGGCAATCTACCGATCTGTGTACGGAAAAACTTATTTGGAAGCCAAGGAAAAGCGAAATGACCTGCTGCGGAGCACCGCTGCAATCTCCTCCCGGTGCGAGAAAGCAGGCAGCAGCAAAGGAAAAATCACCCTGGAAGAGGTAGCTTGGGAATGGCTGGCTGCCCGGAAGGACAGCATCAAAGAATCCACCTATGCCCACTACACCAATCTGGTCCGGCGCCATCTACTGCCGTGCCTGGGGCCACGCCGCTTGTACGCCCTCACGCCGGAGGTGCTGGATGGATTCCTGCGGGAAAAGCTGCGCACCGGCAGGGCCGATGGCAAAGGCGGCCTTTCCCCAAAGACCGTGGCGGACATTCGCTCCGTCCTTCTACAGATTTTGCTCTATGCGCAGCGCCGTCAATATCCCTGCGCCGCACAGAGCCACATGTTTTATCCAAAAAACCGGCAGTCAGCTACCAGAATCATGACCCGGGAGGAGCAGGCAAAGCTGGAAACGGTGTTATTCCAATGCCCGGACCCCCTGCACCTGGGCATTCTAACAGCCCTGTACGGGGGACTACGAATTGGGGAGGTGTGCGCCCTGCAATGGGGAGATATCTCCTTGGAAAGCGGCACCATCCGCATTCATAAGACGATGCTCCGCATTCAAGACCTCACGCCGGATGCCAGGCGGAAGACCAAGGTCCTCATCGACTGCCCCAAAACAGAGAGTTCCAACCGGGTCATCCCCATGCCCTCCTTTCTGATGGCGTTTTTAAAGCCACACCGCATGGCAAAGGATGTGTACCTTCTCACAGGTAAGCGGGCATACATGGAGCCCCGCATTTGCCTGGAAAAATACAAGCGCCTTCTGATCCGGGCCGGGTTGGATTCCTTTACCTTTCACACCCTGCGTCACACCTTTGCCACCCGCTGCGTGGAAAACGGCTTTGATGCCAAATCCCTCAGCGAAATTCTGGGTCACGCCAACGTCAATACCACTTTGCAGCGGTATGTGCACCCGTCCATCACCTTAAAGCAGGAGCAGATGAATCGTCTGGAAAATATTTCCATTCTGGGTCAAAGTTGTGGTCAGACGGCAGCGCAAGTTCCCTGAAAGCAGGAATTTCCAGGACTTCTTTCCTATATTGTTCTACTTTAAGAGTACAGGAGGGGATTCGTTGGAAAACCGGAAAAAACCATACATTGCGCCTGTCATGGTTTTTCACCCGGCTGGCTCGGCAGACTATATTCGCCTGACGGCTGAGCTGGCCCAAGAACAGTCTGGAACGCGCCCAGATCCTCACTTTGCTTTGTCGCCTGTGGATCATGATACCCCGGAAAGCGGGAAATCATTCCCCACTCTAAGCGGCGAGCAACCATCTACTACGACACATTGAGGAGGTTATTATGAAATTTGTACGTAAATCCATTGCGTTACTGCTCGCATTGGTTATGGTGCTGGCATTGAGTACCGCAGCATTCGCCGCGCCGGTGACTGAGATGCAGGGAGTTACACTGAACTATGGCATCCCGAGTGCCTATCAGTTCGTGCGCAACAACGAGGCCGGGGCGATTACCAAAAACGTTGGGGATACAGGATTTTATTACCGCCTACCGCGGAGCACCTACCTTTGCCCCAATTGCAAACGGGTTGTCTCTGAGTTCATTCCCGATTACTACGCGGTGGACAGAGTTGATCGGACAGCAGGCTATTCCCTGAGCGACCCTTCTGTTTTAACGGACTGCGAATATTCCCTGGCAGCAACTCCATCGGCGGATGAGTTTGATGGCTATGTGGGGTATCCTTGCCTGGAATTCCATTACAAAGCCGCAAAACCTGGACGCACAACTGTCACGTTGACATTCTACTACAATTATGATGCTCCTTATGAATCTGGCTATTGCAAATACTGTGGGCGTAGCGTATATCACAATGCGGATCGAACTTGGTACAAAGAAACCACTACCTTCACAGTCATTGTCACTGGCGAAGAGGAAATCGACTACGCCCTGACCTACGACACCAACGGCGGCAAGGAAGCCAACTGGACAGAAACCCAGTCCACCACCGCAGGCTACGCAACCTTTACCGTATCCAGCACCGTCCCCACCCGGGACGGCTATACCTTCCTGGGCTGGGCTGACTGTATCGATGCTACCGCTGCCACCTATCATGCTGGCAATTCCGTGGCCCTGACCAAAGATGCCCCTGCCAAAACCATCTACGCTGTGTGGCAGAAGAACCCCACCATCTACGACTACACCCTGATCTATGACGTCAACGGCGGAAACGAGGAAAACCGGACCGACACCAAACAGTCCACCGACGATTCCGTGGACTTCACCGTCTCTGACTTTGCTCCCACCCAGGACGGCTACACCTTCCTGGGCTGGGCTGACACTGCAGACGCCACCGCTCCCATTTATCAGGCAGGCAATTCCGTAACCCTGACCAAAGAGAACCCTGTCAAGACCATCTACGCCGTATGGCAGCAGGAGGCTGACAAATACACCGTGGAGTTCCAGTATCCCGCCGGTACTACCTACCGAACCTTTGGGGTGGAAGAAGGCGAGACTGTCACCACTTTGGGCGCCGAAACATTCTACAAGGGCGAATACGACGAAGAAAACTTCTGGAAGCTAACCGGCTGGCAGGATGAGGTTGGAACTGTGTATGGTTTGGAGGAAGCGATCACCGTTCATGGCAATCTGGTCCTGACTCCGGTGGTGGATCATGCCCTGCTGCTGTGCGACGGCCCCACAGGCAATGTGATGGGAATTTTGTATGAGAGCCAGTACCAGGCCGGCCGGAATGACCTGCTGGCCGGGACCCTCAACTACACGTCCCCCATGGCCTACACCGTTCTTCCCGGCGGGGACAAGGGCTTCACCGTAACTGGCACCCGCAAAACTGTGATTGGCATGGAGACAAACACCGACTACACCTTTGCCGGTTGGTTCTTCGCCCCCGGCAATGCGGAGGGCCAGGTCATCAACAATCGGAACCTGGACTGGACAGCTGCTAACAACGTAGGCACCGCCGATCTGTTTGACTGCGCACAAGTGGAAAATCATCGGATCTACGCTTACTGGATTTACGCCGACTATTCCCAGCCCCAGATCGGCTACCGGGCTGACAGCCGTTACGCACGGGAGGTTTACATCAACGCCACAGTGCCCAAGGATATGTTCCAGCACTATGGATTTGTGGTTTCCACCGCTGCTACCGAGGAGGATCAGGAGAATCTGGTCATCGGCGGCGTCATTGGAGGCAAGCCGGTGGGCAATTACCAGAAGACTGCAGTCTATGAGACCTTCCAGGCCTCTCCCATTTATGAAGAGCCCTACACCGCCCAGGACTTTAACGCCGGTCTGCCCGGCTACGATGGGAATGGTGCAGGCTACATCACCTACTTCTACTGGAGAAACATGCAGCTGAAGAACGCAAGCGGAAACCTCACTACCCTCTCCGCACGCGCTTATTACAGGACCCTGGAGGGCACCTTGGTCTATGGCGACATGACCCAGGTCACCTTTGAGCCCGACACAACTTACAATCCCCTGGAATCCACAAGCCCCTTCTGATTTCAGCTACAGCCATTTGAAAGGAGATCCCAATGAAAAAATTCACCTGTACATTGGCGTTGCTCCTGGCCCTGCTGTTCGGTCTCAGCTGCCTTCAGCCCTCCGCGCTTGCCGCGGAGGGCGTGGCCCCTGCCTGGAATGGCATTCCCGCCACCTCCTTCTCCGGCGGCAGTGGTACAGAAAGCGATCCCTATCTCATCTCTAACGGCGGTGAGCTGGCATACCTGGCCCAAAAGGTCAACGAAAGCAACAGCACCAGCAATCCCTATCGGGGCGCTTGGTACAGGCTGACCGCAGACATCGATCTGGGCAACCAGGAATGGACTCCCATCGGATGGAATGCCAGCGCCCCCTACTATTTCTGTGGCACCTTCATAGGAGGCGGACATACCATCTCTCACCTGAAAATTTCAGGTAATGTCAACTATGCAGGTCTGTTCGGCAGCCTTGCAAACGCAAGCATCTGCAATTTGACCCTCCGGGACAGCTCCATCGTCAGCAGCGGCTACCACGTGGGCGCGTTCGTTGGCAATACGGGCGCTTCCCCGGAAACCCTGTGCAACCTGCATGTGGTGGACACCACCGTGGAGGGAAAGTACGCCGTAGGCGGCATTGTAGGCTATGCCAGCGCCGGTTCCGGCTACACAATCACCCTGTGTTGCTCCAGCGTTCAGGGCGCAACCATCACCGGTACCCAGTACGGTGTGGGCGGCGTGGTTGGACAGGCCGGAGGCCCTGGCGGAACCGCAAACATCAGCCGCTCCTGGTGCGCTGCATCCCAAGTCAGCTCCACCAGCTACGGCGGAGCAGGCGGCATCGTCGGCATGGTGGCAAATAACAGTACCACATCTGTCGGACAGGTAGTGCACATTGCAGACTGCTACAGCACGGCAGACGTCCGTGTTGGCACACCTGTGGCGGGTAGTAACGTGTATGATGCAGCCGGCGGTATCGTCGGTTACGCCAGGTCTGCCCATTTGACGGTAGACCGCTGCTATAGCACCGGTATCATCACAGCCGGTCGTTGCATGGCCAAAAATAGCTTGACCTACGCTGCCGGTATCTGCGGCTACAGCATAGGCGGCACTTACACCAACTGCTACCATGCCGGCCAGCTGGCAACGGCAAACACCAACACCTCTTACAAATCCACCCTTAGCGGCATTCGCTGCAACAGCGGCTCCGTCAACTACTGCTACTACACTTCTGACTGCTTCCCGGCCAACAGCAAATATTTTACCAAATCCACCAGCGGCACAGAGATTGCCGACGTGGCGGCCATTGTGACGCGGATCAGCCAGGACGCCGCCTGGACCGGTACCGGCTACTGGAAGCTGGAGGACGGCGCCCTCCCCACCCTCACCGGCTGCATCAATCCCGAAGGGACCTGCACCTGCGGCTGTGGCTGTCATTGCGTCCCATCAGAGCCGGATGAACCCGTAATTCCGGAGGATGCGCTCCTGCTGTGCGATGGCGTTACCGGTGAAGTATTGAAAATTTTGAACCAAGCGGACTACATCTCCGGGCGCAATGATCTGCTGGCTGGCAGCCTGGCATATGAAGGAACGGACTTCACCGTCAACGGTACCCGCAAAACAGCCGGTGACGCCCAGTACACCTTTGCCGGTTGGTTCTACACCCCCTGCGGCAGCAAGGCCGGTCACGAAATGGACTGGACGGAGGAAAACAATGTAGGCGCAACGGACCTGTTCCAAAGCGACAAGGTTCAGAACCAGCGGATTTATGCCTATTGGATCGACGCCGGGTATTCCCAAGCACAGATCGGCTACTGGACCGACGGCAGTTACGCACGGGAGGTCTACATCAATGCCACAGTACCGGATGACATATTCCAGCACTATGGTTTTGTGGTCTCTACCACAGCTACAGAAAAGGACGCGTCCAGCCTGATCATCGGCGGAACCATTGGTGGCAAGCCTGTGGGTAATTTCGAAAAGTCCACCGTTTACGAAGCGTTCAAAGCCGCGCCCATTTATGATCAAGACTATACCGCCAAGGACTTCAACCATGGCCTGCCCGGCTATCGCGACCAAGGCAGCGGAGACGGCTATGTCACCTATTTCTACTGGCGGTATATGCAGCTCCGTGACACCCAGGGAAATTTCACCACCCTCTCCACCCGGGCGTACTATCGGACGCTGGAGGGCACTCTGGTCTACGGTGACATGAGCAGCTGCACCTTCCGCCCCAATACCATTTACAATCCCCTGGCCGTCACGGCCTAGGGCGAATCATTCTTTCAACTACAAGGAGGTTTCCGACTATGAACGACTTGTCCAATATGCCCATTGTCACACCCATGAATGATAGCCAGTGGGTTCCCGATGGCTCCGGCATCACCCCCTTCTCCCTGGGAGATGGTACCATCGTCTATGGTCACCGGACAGCATCCGGTGAGGTGTACGACGAATTTGGCAACCTGCTCGGCCACATCTGAGAGGCAGCTCACACGGCAGGTGGGGTTCCCCCCACCTGCCGCATTCTTTTACCACTCCAAACGCCACATCTCTACCACAGAGGGGAGGAATTTTCCATTATCATTTCCTTTTCCGGATTGACCTTTGAAATTCAACTGCGTTACCCCGGCACCGAGCGCTATTTCTCCGATTTTCTCGCCGTGGGCGGTTCTCCCACCGCACATCTCCAGGTTACCCAGGAGGACCTGCAGCGGGCCTCTTGTTACTGTCCCTCGGATGCCCCCCCAGAATTCCTGGAAACCGTGGCCCTGCGCCGCCGGTTTGCGGACCTGTTGCTTTCCTACAGCCGCTGCCTGTTTCACAGCGCCGCCTTCGCCTTTCAAGGGAAAGCCTACCTCTTGGCCGCCCCCAGCGGAGTGGGGAAAACCACCCAGCTAAACCTCTGGTGGCAGCTCTACCCCGGCGAAATCACAATCATCAATGGAGACAAGCCGGCCCTCCAATTTCAGGACAACGGCCCCATCCTGGTACACGCCACACCCTGGCGGGGTAAGGAGGCGCTGGGCGGCACCGGGTCCGCCCCCCTGGGCGGAATCGTGTATCTGCGGCAGAGCCAGACAGACCGGTGCCTCCCCCTGCCGGCAGCATCCGCCATCCTGCCCCTACTGGGTCAGTGTTTTTGCACAGACCGGACCGAAGCCCACTACCGGCTGCTTCTGCCTTTGCTCAAGCGGCTGGTACCTGCCGCCCCCATTTGGCTACTGGAAAACCGGGGAGGGCCGGAATCTACACGGCTCTGCCATGATCACATACTAGAGAGAAAGGAGCGTATCCCATGTTGAAAACCCGCTCCGGCGTCGTTCACGAGGAAATTTGTGGCGAGCATCTGTTGGTAGCCACTCAGGCCGCCAGGCCATTTTGCCGCCACTGGGCCCTCCAGCTAAATGACGCAGGATATTTCATCTGGAAGCTGCTGGAAGAGGCCCCCCAGCAGAGAGAGGCCCTACTCCTGGCCTTCAGCGAGCACTACTCCACCTCCGCACTCCAGGCCGCCCAAGCCGTTGGACAGTTTCTGGAACAAATGCTGACCAACGGCTTCGTCTATGAAACGGAGGCCATTGCATCATGACTTTGGAACAGGCTTTTTTTGTTCAGGCTTTGGCCGCCTATATCCAGGGCAAACCCGATATCCGCGTCCCCGGTGGGTGGGAGAGCCTGGATTGGCCGCAGCTGCTGCAATATGCCCGTACCCAGAATCTGGCGGGAATTTTCTATGTACAGTGCCGGGACAACCTATCCCGGATTCCCGCGCTTCAGTCCATTCTGGAGGAGCTGCACGCCGGATTTGTGTCGGAAGCCGCTCACTCCGTTGCCCGGCAGCAGGACCTGGCCCAGCTGGAGCAGCAGCTCACCCAAGCGGAGATCCCCTTTCTTCCCTTTAAGGGCAGCGTGCTCTCCCAATGCTACCCCGCGCCTCAACTGCGCACCATGGGAGACACCGATTTCCTGATTCGAGGCAAAGACCGGCTGCACTGTCATCAGCTGATGTGCTCCCTGCATTACACGCCAAAGGAAGACCCCGGGGCGGTGTGGACCTACTCCGACGGCGTGGTTACCTACGAAATTCACAGCCACATGTTTTATGAGCCCCTGGCCAATCAGGTGGATTACCAGTCCTATTTCGACCAGGCCTGGAGATTCGCCCGGCCCCTGCTGGACACCAGCCGGTATGAGCTGGACGAGGGATTCCACTTCCTCTATCTGATGGCCCATACTGCAAAACACATCATCAACAAGGGCTGCGGTCTGCGCCCTTTCCTGGATATGGTTTTCTTCATCCAACAGCAGAACCGCAACATGAATTGGGTTTGGATCACCCAACAGCTGGAGGAGCTGGATCTCCTCGCCTTTACCCAAACCTGCTTTGCCCTCTGTGAGAAGTGGTTCGGCGTCTCCATGCCCATTTCCTCCAGTCCCCTGGAGGAGTCCTTCTTCCTGGAGGCCACAGAAAAGGTGTTTGCAGACGGAATCTTTGGACACATCAACCAGCAAAACCGGGCTGCCGCCATGGCCAAGCAGGTGCACCGCTCCCGCCTCCCCCGCAGTCTCGCCTTCCTGGCCGACACCTGGAAAAAAATCTTTCCCCCATACCGGGATATGCGCCATGTGCCCTGGTACGCTTTTGTGAACCACAGACCGTACCTCATGCCCGTCGCCTGGAGCTATCGGTTTCTCTACTGCCTGGTCCACAAGCCCAAAGCCTCCACGGACCGGCTGGCAGATCCCTACACCCACCAGGAAGAAATTGCAGCCCGGGAAAATCTGATCACAAGCTGGGGCCTGTAGTCAGAGCATTGACAGCCATAGGGGAAATTTCATTCCCAATCCGTCCTGGCAGCATACCGGTTGGCGTATGCTGCCAGGACGGCGCTTTATATGGGAAATTTTCCCCTCTCCCTTGTCAAGCTTCCCTTTTTCGTGTAAAATAACGGAAATCACCCTTTCGAGTAGGAGGGATTTCCTTGCCATATTTGGAAGTGACCATTAAAACCACCTCTGAGGGGATCAGCCTGACGGCGGATGCCCTCACCGCCATGGGCTATGACAGCCTGGTCATAGAGGACCAGCGGGAATACCTGCAATTTCTGGATGCCAATCGCGCCTGCTGGGATTACATTGACGATGCTCTGGCCCGCCGCCTGGAGGGCCTGTCCCAAATTAAGCTGTACCTGGAGGAGGATGAGACCGCGCCTTCCCGGTTAGACGCTCTGAGCGCCGCCCTTCGTGCCCTGCGGGCCCGGCATCCAGACCGGCAGCTGGGCCCTCTCACCGTGTCCGCCGCCCCCCTGGACGAGGAAGATTGGGCCAACAGCTGGAGGAAGTACTATCCCCCCCAATTCGTAGGGGAGAAGCTCTGCGTCCTGCCCTACTGGCTTCCGGTGGAGGAGGCCCAGGGCCGCCTGCCGGTAATCCTGGACCCCGGCCTGACCTTTGGTACCGGCTCCCACCCCTCCACCCAAATGTGTCTGGCAGCCCTGGAGGCGCGCCTAATCCCGGGCAGCCGGGTAGTGGATTTGGGTTCCGGCAGCGGTGTTCTGTCTATCGCCGCTTTGCGCCTGGGCGCCGCCTGCGCCGTTGGCGTGGACATCGATCCCAAGGCCGAGGACATGGCCCGGGAGAATGGGGCTTACAACGGCATGTCCACCCCCAGGTTCCAGGCCTTCACTGGAGATGTTGCCGGAGACCCCAGTGCTCTGGCGGCGCTGATGGACGCAGGAGGCCCTTTTGACCTGGCCCTCATCAATATTGTAGCCAATGTAATTCTCGCCCTGACGCCCTCCCTGCGCCGTCTCCTGCGTCCTGGCGGCGCCGTGATCTGCTCCGGTATTCTGGACAGCCGCCTGGAGGAGGTCCGGGCTTGTCTTCAGGCTCACGGATTCCGGATACTGGAAACCCGCAGCCAAGAGGAATGGCGTTGCCTCACCGCGCGGCTGGAGGAGGAAGCCCCATGAAAGTATTTTCCTACCACACCAAAATGCGGCTGCGGAAGGTCCTGCAAGTTCTGGGAATCCTGGTTCTGACAGGCCTCGTCATCTGGATTTGCTGGCTGGTGTGGCTGCAGCGGTATGTGGTCTACACCCGGGAAGGCGTAACCTTTGACTTTGGCCGCTCCACCCTGGACCTGGACGGCAAAGAGACCGGCCCCCAGGCAGCCGGGGAAACCGCTCCTGGGGAAATCCTTTTTCAGGCTGCCCCCCAGGAAGCGCAGAACCTGGCGCGGCTCAGTGGGGTCTATGTGGACGGGAAGCAGCTGGAGGCAGGGCTGGATCAGGTGTCCCAAAAACTGAGCGCCCTGGAATCAGGAACTGCCGTACTTCTGGATGTAAAGAGCAAATCCGGTCAATTTTACTACACCAGCAGAATTCAGGGAGCCCCCCAGTCTGAGGCCTTAGACTGCGCCGCCATGGACAAGCTGATCCAAACCCTAAAGGAGCAGGGTTGCTACTTGATTGCCCGCCTGCCGGCCTTCCGGGACTCGGCCTTTGCAGAGGCCAAGCCCGGCTCCGGGCTGACCGTCTCTTCCGGCGCCCTGTGGACCGATGAAGCGCAGTGCCACTGGCTGGACCCTGCCAACCAGGCCGTGACGGCCAACCTGATCCAAATTTGCCGGGAGCTTCAGGAACGTGGCTTTGATGAAGTGGTATGGACAGACTTCCGCATTCCGGACAGTGGCTCCATCGCCTACACCGCTGCCGCCTCTAAGGATGCGATCCTACGGCAGGCCGCCCGGCAGCTGGCTTCCTGCGCCAGTCAGAGCTTCACGGTCTCCTTCTCCGATTCTGGGGATTTCCCCCTTCCCACCGGTCAAACCCGGCTGTACCTGGAGAACATTGCCCCGGAGCAGGCCGCCGGCACTGCGGAAGCATGCGCTGTGTCCGACAGCAGCGCCCAGGTGGTGTTCCTCACCGCCAGCCAGGACCCCCGCTTCGATGCATACAGCGTGCTGCGCCCTTTGGAATGACCAGCCCCTGCTCTTCAGAAAACATCCTTCCCATCCGGAGACGTCTCAACCCATTGCTTTGAGCCGCCTCCGGATTTTTTCTTCCCAAAAAAATGAACCCCCACCATGCAGCATATTTCCCCCTTCCCGCGTTATAAAAAGTGAAAGGAGGTCCGATCATGGAACAGAAGTCCAACCGGCCGGTGGACTGGGAGGCCTTTGTCCTCCGCTATGAAGCCAAGCTCTACCGCACCGCGCTTGCCATTCTGGGCAGCCCCCAGGAAGCGGAAGATGCAGTACAAGACACGTTCCTCAAGTACCTGGAAAAGACCCCCGTTTTTTTCAACCCGGCGCAGGAGGCGGCCTGGATGACCCGGGTGACGGTAAACCGGTGCATTTCCTTCCTCCGCTCCCCCTGGCGGAAGAAGGTAGCGCCTCTGCCCCCAGAGCTTCCGGCCCAGGAGCCAGAGGCCCAAGAGTTGGAAGAGCTGTACCGCCTACCGCCCAAAGACCGGGCCGCTCTGCACCTTTACTACTACGAGGGATACTCTACAGAAGAAATGGCATCCATTCTGGGCCTGTCCCCCAGCTCGGTCCGCTCCCGGCTGGCCAGGGCCAGGGCCAAGCTGAAACTGCTTTTGGAAGGAGAATCTACATGAGCCAATATTCCGATTATTTTGACCGACAAACTCCCTCTCTGGCGCTGCACCAAAAGCTTCTGGGGCTGGAGCCCCAGAGAAGACACCGTCGTTGGGCCTTTTCCCTGGCCGCCGGTGCCGCCTGCTGCCTGGTGGCCCTGGGCCTTTGGTTGGCTCGAAGCTCCGGCGCCACACCGGAGCAAAAGGTGGAAGCTGCCACCATGTCCACGCCTCAATCCACCGCTTCCTCCACGCCCACCAGTCCTCCCCTCCACCTGCCGGAGCTGCAATACAGCACCGGCGGCAACGAAATTGCCGCCGCCATCGCCTTCCCAGACGGCCATTTTCAGGAAGACCTGACGCCCGGGGATCTGGCCCTCCTCTTTGGAGAAACCGGTTGGTGGGAGGAGCTGGGCTGGACCCTCTCCGGCCACGCCGTCTATGACGGCCAGGGGCAGCTCTGGCAGGTCTTTCTCTCCGGCAGCCGGGAAAACGATGCAGGAACATACTCCCTGGCCCTTGCGCCCAACCATCTGCCACCTGCCTGCGTTGTGGCAGAGCCCCAGGGAATCAACGACGTTTGGGGTACAGAGGTTTCTGCCACCCAGAACCGCTATGACTGCGACGGCGACAGCATAGAGGAGACCTGCTACACCCTGACCTTCCTCCGGGAGGAAGTTCTGGGGGCCAGGTTAGAGCTCCAGGATGAAGACAGGGAACGGGGGCAAGCCATGGTTGAGGGCATTCTCTCCCGGCTTCTGGACCCCCAACGCAGCGTCAGCCTGGATTTCCTCACCCCGGAGGAAATCCCTGCCTGGCGGTATGAGCGCTTGACTATGGAAGAGGCCCGGCAGGAACCAGACTTTGCCGCCTACTTCCCGGAGCACATTCCTGAGGACTTCCAGCCAGAAGAGGCGTGGCTGGACATGGGCCAGGGCCGGTATTCCCTGAGGCTGTGCTGGAGCCGGGGCAGCAATACCATTTCCGTGTGCATCAACCGGATGGCGGAGGTTCCGGCGTCTCAGTTTGCCGACCTTCAGGAGCCTGCCTCCTATGATCTCCGTCTATATCCCATTCCACGGGGCGACAGCATCCCCGATCTCTACTGGGACAGCATTCAGGACCCCGTTTTCCGGGCAGAGGATGTCACCCAGGCGCTACTGGAAGCCCGTGCAGACCCCATCCTGGCGGAAGAGAAAACCCACTTCCAGTTCCAGATTCTTCACGCAGACGGCGTATTGGTGCAATACAGCCTGGATGTCAGTCTTACCGAGCTATGGGCCATGGTAGAGCCCACCTTGCCGGGAGCATAAGCGATGCAAATGAACAGGGGGCGTTCCGCAAAGCCGGAACGCTCCCCGTGTTTTTTGGTATTATGCCTCCATTTGTCTGCCCAGAAAGCCTGCCACCGTCTGCACCAGCTTCTGGTCCCCCTCGGCCGGCGGGGTCTCCTCTTCATCCATGAGAAGCATCACACAGCCCATCAAATCTCCTTGAGCCACAATGGGGGCAGCAGCGCCAAGATAATATTTCTCGGAGCCCTCTACCGCCCGAAGCTTCACATTACCGGGACTATACCGGTAGCTCTTCCGCTGCTCCATCAGGTTTTCCAGATCCGCAGAGTTTCGCCGGTCCACCAGCTCCCGCCGGGGCGCGCCGGACAGGGCAATGATGGAATCCCGATCCGCCACAGCTGCAATCCGCCCCGTATTTTTCCCAATGGACTCACAGATCTGGGCCGCAAAGTCCTGGAGGTCCCCCATGGGCGAGTATTTCCTGAAAATCACGCCTCCATCCTTCTCTGTGTAAATTTCCAGAGGATCTCCCTCCCGAATGCGCAAAGTACGGCGGATTTCCTTGGGAATCACCACCCGCCCCAAATCGTCAATGCGACGAACGATTCCTGTTGCTTTCATACCAAATTCTCCTTTAAACGGGCAGCAACGCCGCCCCGGCTTTCTGTGTCGAGGCTATTATTTGTCAAAGAAGAAGAATTATGTATCTCCGGCCAAACAATGGAGGCAGGTGCGATGTGCAAAGCAGCTGGAAAAATTTGACTGCATACTTGCCTGCTCTCCCCATTTTTATCCTGTAGCCGTTGCAATTTGCAGGAAAAAACAGTATGATAGAAGCGCTCTCAGCTCGGGATTCCAACTGGGCTGTCAGACAGGACCTGCGCCCCACCCAGCACACTGCGGCGCAAAAGCCGGGTAAAGCGGTCAGGGGGCATACAATTCCGGTTGGAAAGCCAGCGGAGCATGGCCGCAATGAGGGCATCGCTGAAGAAATTGATAAAGAAGTCCGCGTCCTCTCCCTCTCCCTCAAAGAGATCCTCCGCATAGGCCCGCATCACTGGCGCCAGAATCTCCCGGAAGTAATCCTGGAAGGAGTTCTGCCCCTCTACCGACAGCGCATTGTGGTAGAACGCCCGGTTTTCATAGAAATACTCACACAGATCCCCAATCAGTGCCCAGGTGCTCTCATAGGGGCGGCGCTGCACCGCCGTAAGGAACTCAGTTTGGAAAATCCAGTTGACCAGGTCATACTTGTCTCGAAAGTGATAGTAAAAGCTCTTCCGGTTCATCTGGCACACCTGACAGATATCGCCGACACTGATTTTTGAAAAGGGCTCTGCCGCCATCAGCTGCTTCATTGCCGTGGCGAGGGCCCGTTTGGTTACATTGGAATCTGCCAAACATACCCCTCCTTCGAAACGGGCGGGAAGATTTTATCCTGATATTATTACATTATAACATGCGGGGCTGTACATGTCAACTGCACCCGCAGGAAGGAGCCAATATGAAATTGGGGCAGGTATGTCTACGCCGGGGGGAGGAGCGGGAGCTCCGCCGGGGAAAAGGCCGGGTTTACGACAACGAGGCCGCTTGGGTGGACGAGGATTGCACCGACGGTGGCGTGGTTGACGTCATCGACGGAACCGGCGCCTTTGTGGCCCGAGGCTTCTTCAACAGCCAGTCCAAAATCCTGGTACGGGTCCTCACCCGGGACCCCAATGAAGCCATCGACCGGGAGTTCTTTCGCCGCCGCCTGACACGCGCCTGGGCCTGCCGGCAGGCCCTTGGGTTTCACAATGCCTGCCGGGTGGTATTTGGAGATTCCGACGGTCTGCCGGGTCTGACTGTGGATAAATTTGGGGATTACCTTTCCCTGCAAATCGTGAGCCTGGGTATGGAGTCCTGGAAGGACGTCCTCACAGAGCTCCTGGCCGGTCTCTTCGCCCCCAAGGGAATTTACCAGCGAAATGACGTACCTGTCCGGGAAAAAGAAGGCTTGCCTCAGGTCACCGGCTGCCTCTACGGCCAGGTGCCGGGGCTGGTGCCCTTCCGGGAGCACGATGCCCAAATGCTGGCCGATCTTCGCCATGGGCAGAAAACCGGCCATTTCCTGGACCAGCAAGAAAATCGGGGGCGCATCCGGCCCTATTGCTCCGGAGCCCGGGTTTTGGATCTGTGCTGCCACACCGGCGGTTTTTCCATCCATGCCGCCCTGTATGGGGCCGCATCTGTGGAAGCGGTGGATGTGTCCCGGGAGGCACTGGACATGCTGTCCCGAAACGCTGCCTGCAACGGCGTGGCGGAGACGATTACTACCATCTGCGCCAATGTCTTCGACCTGGTGAAAGAATATAGCGAGGCAGGACGGCAGTATGACCTGGTCATTTGCGACCCACCGGCCTTTGCCAAAAGCAAGGGCGCCCTCCAGGGCGCCTACCGGGGGTATAAAGAGCTGAACCTGCGGTGTATCCGCCTGGTCCGCCCCGGCGGATACCTGGCCACCTGGTCCTGTAGCCAATTTATGACCCCGCCCCTGTTCCTCCAAATGCTGCAAGAGGCAGCCGGAGACGTGGGCCGTCCGGTCCGGCTCCTGGAGCCTATGATGCAAAGCCGGGACCATCCGGCAGACTTGGCAGCAGAGAACGCCTGGTACCTGAAGGGCTACATCCTCCAGGTACTGTAACCCAGAAAACGGAGGACAATCCAATGAACAAAGCCATTTTATGGGACCTGGATGGGACCCTTTTGTATACCCTGCAGGACCTCACCAACGCCACCAACGCCACGCTGCGGGCCTTCGGCCTGGCGGAGCGAAGTCTGGAGGAGGTTCGCACCTTTGTGGGCAACGGCGCCATTCAGCAAATGCGCCGGGCTGTTGGGGGAGAGCCGGAAAATTTTCAGGAGATCATGGCCTATTACCGGGCATACTATCCCCAGCACTGTAACGAAACCACCCGTCCATATGCGGGCATTCTGGACACCGCCACTGCGCTGCAGGCGGCGGGGTGGCGTCTGGCCATTGTCTCCAACAAGCCGGACAATGCCACCAAGGCCCTCTGGAAAACCTATTTCCCCACCTTCGACCTGGCCCTGGGAGAGGGGCCGGACCTGCCCCGGAAGCCTGCCCCGGACATGGTGCTGCGGGCCCTGGAGCAGTTGGAGACCCCCCTGGAGCGGGCCATTTATATCGGCGATTCCGAAGTAGACGTGGCAACTGCCCGGGCTGCCGGGATTCCCTGCATCTCCGCCTGCTGGGGCTACCGGAATGAAGAAGAGCTACTGGCCGCCGGGGCCCGTCACCTTTGCCGGACCCCACGGGATATTCCGGCAGCGCTGGAGGAGCTACGTCATGGCCAATGAGTTTTACGCGCTCATATCCCGGATGCGTTACATCACCCGATGGGGGCTGATGCGCAACAGCTTCTCAGAAAATGTCCAGGAGCACAGCCACATGGCCGCCGTACTGGCCCATGGGCTGGCTCTCATCCGCCGGGACATCCTGGGTCTACCTGGTCCGGACCCAGACCGGTGCGCTGCGGCCGGGCTGTACCATGACGCCTCGGAAATTTTGACCGGGGATCTGCCCACTCCGGTCAAATATTTCAACCCGGAGATCAAGAAAGCCTACAAGCAGGTGGAGAGGGTCAGTGGAGATAAGCTCCTGTCCATGCTGCCGGAGGCTCTCCAGCCCAGCTACGAGCACCTGATTCAGGAGGATGACCCAGAAACCCTGCCCATTGTCAAGGCAGCGGATAAGCTGTCAGCCTACATCAAGTGTGTGGAAGAGCTGAAGGCCGGAAACCAGGAATTCGAATCTGCGGCCAGGCAAACCATGCAGGCCATGGAGGCTATGGGCCGGCCGGAGCTGGACTACTTTCTTCGGGAGTTTCTCCCGGCCTTTAGCCTGAACCTGGATCAGCTGGAGTAACGCCACGTGATTTGCCGCCTTGGCGGCCATATTGTGAGGGAATGCAAATGAAGGATGGATTTATTAAAGTAGCCGCTGCATCGGTACCCCTCCGGGTAGCCGACTGTGGATACAATGCCCAGCAATGCGCGGCAGCCGTGTCGCAGGCCAAGCGTCTGGGCGTGAGGATTTTGGCCCTGCCGGAGCTGTGCCTCACAGGGTATACCTGTCACGACCTTTTTGGGCAGGAGGCCCTGCGGCAGGGCGCGCTGGCCGGTTTGGCCCAACTGGCAGAGACCACGGCCGGCGCCGGCGTGCTGGTATTTGTGGGGTTGCCCTTTGCCTGGAACGGACGGCTGTATAATTGCGCAGCAGCCTTGTACGATGGGGAGGTTCAGGCAATCATCCCCAAGACACACATCCCCAATTACAGTGAGTTCTATGAGTCCCGGTACTTTGCCCCAGCCCCGGAAGGCTTTGGCTGGGTCAGCGGCTTCTGGAGTCAGGGACGGGATGTGCCCTTTGGCAAGAACGTGCTCTTTACCCATGGAGAGCTGCCGGAGCTGTCTGTAGGATGCGAGATCTGTGAAGACCTCTGGGCTCCCCGCCAGCCCTCGCAAGACCTGGCATTGGCAGGAGCCACCATCATCGTCAATCTCTCCGCCTCTCCGGCTGTGATCGGGAAAGGAACCTATCGCCGGGATCTGGTGGCCAGCCAATCTGCCCGGCTGATGTGTGGGTATCTCTACGCCTGCGCCTGCTGCCAGGAGTCCACCCAAGACCTGGTGTATGCCGGTCACAACCTGATTGCGGAGAACGGCATCATTTTGGCAGAGTCGGCAACCATGGATCCGGATTTTCTGGTGTCGGAAATCGATGTGCGACATCTGATCACAGAGCGGACACGGCAAAGTACCTACTGCGCCTCCAGGCCGGAGCGACTGCTGGAGCTACCTTTGGATTTTCCATTGGAGCCAACCCTCTTAACCCGGACCATAGACCCACACCCCTTTGTTCCTGCCGACTCAATCGGGCGGCAGAGCCGTTGTGAAGAAATTCTCTCCATCCAAGCCGCTGGTCTGGCCAAGCGGCTGGATCACACCCAAGCCAGGACAGCGGTGGTGGGACTATCCGGGGGACTGGATTCCACCCTGGCCCTGCTGGTAATGGCTCGGGCGGCAGACCGGCTGGAATGGGACCGGAAGCGTCTCATAGCTGTCACCATGCCCTGCTATGGCACCACCAGCCGGACCCGGTCCAATGCAGAAAACATGGCCTTGGCCCTTGGCGTAACCTTCCGGGAGATTCCCATTGGTCAGTCTGTGGCTCAACATTTTTCTGACATTGGCCTGCCCCCCGATGACCGGTCCGTCACCTATGAGAACGGTCAGGCCCGGGAGCGGACCCAGGTCCTGATGGACCTGGCTAACCGGCTGGGGGGGCTGGTGATTGGCACCGGGGACCTAAGCGAGCTGGCTCTTGGCTGGGCAACCTACAACGGGGACCACATGAGTATGTACGCTGTGAATGCCGGTGTGCCCAAAACCTTGGTGCGGCACATTGTGGATTATGTGGCCGCCCAGTCCGATACAGCCTTGTCCAACGTCCTGCGGGACATTCTGGCCACACCGGTTTCTCCTGAGCTGCTGCCTCCCACAGACGGAGAAATTTCCCAAAAAACCGAGGATCTGGTTGGCCCCTATGAGCTGCACGATTTCTTTCTATACCAGGTCGTCCGGTGCGGGTATGCACCCGGGAAGGTCTACCGCCTAGCGAGGCTGGCCTTCCGGGGAAGATACCCCAACGAAGAAATTCTGCGGTGGCTTCAAAGCTTCTACCGCCGTTTTTTCCAACAGCAGTTCAAACGCAGCTGCCTACCAGACGGGCCCAAGGTGGGTTCCGTCACCCTCTCCCCTCGAGGCGACTGGCGCATGCCCTCCGACGCCGCGGCCGGGCTGTGGCTCAAAGAGCTGGAGAATCTGGAACCCAGCAATTGCTGAATGTCCCCGCAGAAAGCAGGTAAGCGCTTTTCCGGCGTCTCAAGACAACATGAGTCTTTCCACAAAATGTTACCCCCCTGAACGCAAGCCTTCGCGTTCAGGGGGGACAAAATTATCAGGAAATATTGCGCATCAACGGGCCATGAAGAAATAGGCGATCAGGCAGATCAGGAGAATAAGGCCCAGGCAGATGGGGAAAATGGTGATCATGGCAGCCAAAATCATGGCCTTGACGTCACCCTTTTCCAGACGCTCCAGTTCCTTTTGTTTCTCCTCCGCGATCAATTCCTCCATAGACGGGGCTGAATCTTTCTTCCCGCTGTGCTTCTTAAGCTCAGCTTTCAGCTCCTCTTCCTCTGGGTCAATTCCCTCGGCGCGAAGACTGCGCTCCCGGGACCACTTCATGGCCCGGTCTACTTTTCGCTGCAGCAGCATGCTCAGCCCTCACTGGAGCCTTTTTCCAGAATGTGATGGCAGGCCACAAAGTGGTTGGGCCGGACTTCCTGCATCTCTGGCACCACGTGGGTGCAGATTTCAGTGCAGTACTTGCAACGGGTGTGGAACTTGCAGCCCTTAGGCGGATTCACAGGGCTGGGGATATCGCCTTCCAGCACCTCGGGCTTCTTGGCTGCATCTTCATCGGTGGTGGGAATGGCGTTGAGCAGCGCCTCTGTGTAAGGGTGCAGAGGATGCTTGAAGATATCATCAGCAGGAGCCAGCTCCACCATGTTGCCCAGGTACATGACACCAATGCGGTCGGAAATATACTTGACGACAGACAGGTCATGGGTGATGAACATATAGGTGAGATGCTGCTTCTCCTTCAGTTCCAGCAGGAGGTTAATCACCTGGGCCTGGATGGACACGTCCAAAGCGGAAACGGCCTCATCACAGACCACAAATTTAGGCCGCAGAGCCAGAGAGCGGGCAATGCCAATGCGCTGCCGCTGGCCACCTGAGAACTGATGGGGATAGCGATGGAGGAAATAAGGCGCCAGACCACATTCCTCCATGACTCGGATGATCTCTTCCTTCATCCGGTCGTCATTCTTGCGGAAGTACTTGTGGGCTATCATGCCCTCGCCAATGATCTGACCCACGGTCATTCTAGAGTTCAGGGAGGAATAGGGATCCTGGAAAATGAGCTGCAGGTCACTGCGCAAGCGGCGCATCTCAGAATAGGTCAGGCGAGCCAGATCGATGCCATCGCTGTGATAAGCCTCATAGGTAGCATAGTCCGGATCATTTTGGTGCTCCTTGCGCATCTTCTCAATCCGGGTATGGACCGACTGAATCCGGCTGTGAATTTCAGCAATCTCTTTTTCACACTGGGCCATTTTAGCCTTAGCCTTTTTCAGGGAGGACTCGGCAGACGTAGTGGACTTCCCAGCCTCCTTAGCCTTTTTCAGGGCAAAATCGGCGTCATCCAAATCCAGCTGAAGCTCCATGCGGGCATCTTCCGCTTTGCGGAGCTCCTTGGAAATCTGGAACTCCTCCATGTAAATATCCGCCACAGGCTTCATATCCTTGGCAACAATGAGGCCACCCACCAGCGTTGCCACATCCAGCATAGCATCGTTGGCTTCCTTGCGGAGTTTGGTGAGTTCGGCGTGCTTCAGATATTGCTCCTGCTCGGGGAGCTTGTCGTATTCCGCCTGGAATTCCTCGTATTTCTTCCGGGTGGCAAACATATGCTCCTTCCGGGCTCCCAGGTTGCGGAAGGTGTTGTACACATACTGGGGCGCAAGCTCATCAATGGAGCGGCCAAAGTACATGGTGCGGCCATCGGTTTGCTTATACAACTGGAGGATAGACCGGCCCAACGTGGACTTTCCGCAGCCAGACTCACCAACCAGGCCGAAGGTCTCGCCTTCGTAAATATCAATGGAGATGCCGTCGTTGGCCTTAACAAACATGCCCTTCTTCCCCACAGGGAAGTATTGCTTCAGATTGGAAATCTGGAGCAAAACCTTGCGCTCTTCTTTATTTTGCATGGCGCGCCTCCTTCTCCGGATAGAAGCACCGAACTTCCTGATTTTCCCCTACCTTCAACAGCTCGGGCTCCTCCTCCATGCACCGCTTGGTGCAATATTTGCACCGAGGCGCAAACTTGCAGCCCTTGGGCAGGTCCAGGGGATGGGGCACTGCGCCGGGAATGGCATCCAGCCGGTCGGCTTTCGTATCCAGGCGGGGAACCGACGCCATCAGGCCTTCGGTATAGGGATGAGAGTACTTCGCACTCTTCGAGAACAGGACCCGTGCAGGCACATGCTCCACAACTTGGCCACAGTACATCACTGCTACATCATCCGCCATCTGGTTGATGACGCCTAGGTCATGGGTGATAAACATAATAGCCGTGCCGTGCTCTTCCTTAAGATTGTTCATCAGGTGCAAAATCTGCGCCTGAATGGTCACATCCAGAGCCGTAGTGGGCTCGTCGGCAATGAGGAGCTTGGGTTCACAAGCCAGGGCCATGGCAATCATCACACGCTGGCGCATACCGCCGGAAAGCTGATGGGGATACTGCTTCACCACAACCTCCGGGTTGGGGATCTTCACATCCGCCAGCATCTTCACAGCCGCCTCAGCAGCCTGCTTCTTGCTCATGTGACGGTGGATGATGAAGGGCTCCGAAAGCTGCCGCTCCACCGAAAACACCGGGTTCAGAGCCGTCATAGGCTCTTGGAAAATCACGGAGATCTGATTGCCACGGATGTGGTACATCTCACTCATGGGAATCTTGGTTAAGTCCTTCCCGTCAAAGAGGATCTCACCGGAATCCACATAGCCGTTTCCGTCCAGCAGTCGCAAAATACTCATGGCGGAAACGGATTTACCAGAGCCGGACTCACCTACCACACCCAGCGTTTTGCCCGGCTCAATGGCGTAGGAAACACCGTTCACCGCTTTCACAATGCCCCGACGGGTTTTAAAATAGGTGTGAAGATTTTTTGTTTCAAGTAATGCCATCGTCTCTTCCTCCTTAGCGTCCATTGCTCTTGGGGTCCATGGCATCCCGCAGGCCGTCACCGACCAGGTTAATACAGATGGTGCACAAGCCAAAGATTGCAGCGGGGAACACCCAACGCCACCAATACTGCTGAATCACAATGGAGTTATTGCAGCTATTGAGCATATTGCCCCAGGTAGGCGTGGGAAGCGGAATGCCGAAACCCAAATAGGACAGCGTGGATTCCGTTAACATGCAGGTGGCAAAATTCAACGTAATGGACACCAGCAAAACGCTCATCACATTGGGAATGATGTGTTTGCGTAGGATGTGTCCCTCTCCCACGCCCAAGGCCTTTGCCGCTGTGACATATTCCTGCTCCCGCTGACTGAGAATCTGGGCACGAACCAGACGGAAATCGGGCACCCAGCTCAAAACACCCAGGACGCACATAATGATGTACATTCTCTGCAGCACCGTAATATCTCTTGGAATAATAGCTGAGAGAATTAAGGCAAATGGAAGGAACGGAAGACCGCCAATGACCTCGGCCACACGGCTCAAAGCCATGTCAACCTTACCGCCAAAGTAACCGGCAATGCCGCCCAAAATCAAACCAATGATGGTAGAAATGATAACCGCAATGGCGCCAACCGTCATGGTCATCTTACCGCCGTTTACAATACGTGCCAGCACATCACGGCCCAAATCATCGGTGCCGCAAAGGAAGCCCTTCAGGCCCCACGTCAAGACCTTTCCATCCGTTGTCACGGCGTAGTTCTGATTGCCGCCGGAATAAATCGCAGCAATTTCAGCGTTTTCCACTGCGCTGGGAACAGAAGCCTGACCATACATATCATCGCCCCAGGAAATCACGTCACCGTCTTCCAGAAGCACTGTGTAATGATACCGTCCTCCGTAAATCTTCACAGGCTTGGAGGCCATCTCAGGCACGGACTTTTCGCCGTGGGTCGCAACACCCCAAACCCAAACCTTACCAGTCTCGTCAACTGCCGCCACATTTTGGCTGGAGCCGGCGATGTCCACCACGCGCACGGAACCGTCGGTCAACTCAGTGGGCAGGTTTGTAATGAGGGCATTGTCCTTTTCCAAGCCGGTATAGGCTACGGTGCCGTCCTTCAAAAGGGCAATGTAGGCATGATCCGTAACGGCAACTTTCTCAATGTTGCCCTGGTACTGCCGAGGCTCCTTGTCTTCGCCTTCGGCAACCCGTTCCTTGTCCCGGCATTCCAGCTCGTTGCCAGAGGAATTACCCCAGAGGTATACATTGCCTTCCGTGTCCAAAATGATACTAAACTGGTTGCCAGCCTCCAGCTGTTTCACCTGCAGCGTACCTCTGCGCAGAGCAGCATTCAGCTCGGAGTTGCTCTCGTACTGAGCCTGACGCAGGCGGTCATTGCCCCAGAAGTAAAAGTTGTTGTCTTCATCAATTGCGACCGCATGGTCACTGCCAGCTGCAAGAAATTCAATATTCACGCTGCCATCAGTGAGCTCTGCGGGAATGTCCTTCATGTTAATGACATCACTGATCCGGGTGTAACCCCAAGAATAAAGCTTACCATTCTCGCTGAGGCCCAGACCATAGGTAGGACCAGCAATGATGTCATGGATGCCCTCAGAAATCAGTTGAGAGGGGACGTCCATCATGAAATAGCCAGGAGAAATGTTAGCCAGAGACGCATCTGAATATCCCAAATTAATGGGCATAAAGATAGGTCCAATCATAACAAACAGGAAAATTGCGAGAAACACCACCACACCAAACACGGCAGTGGGCCGGTGAAAGAAGTTTCTGGCAATTACACGGCCAGGGCTTTGGAGCGCCTCCTCCTCCTGGAAGCTCAGCTGCTTTTTCTGCATGCCAAACATACGGCGGAGTGCGCTGCCAATTGTACTACTTTTCTTATTTTTAGCCACGTTCAGCGCCTCCTTTTACTTATTCACACGGACTCGCGGATCCACAATGCCATATGCCAAGTCCGTAATCAGATTGCCCACCAGGGCAACAATCGTATAGAACATCTGAATGGCTAGGCAGAGCTCTGCATCTTTGGCATTCAAAGCCTCAATATACAGCTTGCCCATACCATTTAAGGAGAACACATTCTCCAAAATCAGGGAGCCGGAGAAAATCGACAGGAACCAACCAATAATGGAGGTAATGACAGGCAGCAATGCATTCCGCCAGGCATGGGAATAAATAACCACCCGCTCCCGCACACCTTTGGCCCGGGCAGTCCGGACACAGTCCATGCTAAGTGCGTCAATCATGGAAGCACGGACATAACGGCTCATGCTGCCCAAAGCACTGAACACGCTGACGATAATAGGCAGGGCCATATAATACAGCCGGTCTGTAATTTCACGCATTCCTGTGTAATTGGCGCCTGGCGTTGCAGAGCCATTAACTGGGAACCAACGCAGCAGCACCGCAAAGACGAAAACAAAAATTAGCGCAATGATATACTGCGGAACGCTGTAACCCATGATGGTGATAGCCTGAATACCTTGATCAAATTTACTGTTTTTATGAACCGCGCACCAGATGCCAAGTGGTATCGTAATCAGCAGGGTAAAGATCGTAGTCATCAGGTTGAAGAAAATTGTATTTCCCATTGGCGTTTTGATGACGTCAATGGCATCCTTTTGACGCATCTGGGAATAGCCAAAATATCCCTCCAGCAAACCATTTACCTCGCCGCTTTCCTTATCTGGGGCAAGGCCCATCCAACGCAGGTAACGCAGAACAATGGGGTCATCCAAACCCATTTTATCTCGGAGCTCTTGGTACATCTGCTCGTATACCTCGGGCTTCAGCTTTTGTTTCATAGGCTCCAACCGGGTCCGAGCAGGATCTGACGGAATCAGGCTGAACAGGCAGTACATCAAGAAGGAAACGATGAAGAAGACCACCACGATGTACGCCAGTCGTTTCAAAACATATTTTGTCAAAACAAACACCATCCATTTCCGGGGTCTCTTCAACTCAAACGAAGCCAAAGTGAGTTGTTCCCCTAGTATTTCTCTGCGATGCGGCTCATACCGCAAGGTTCTCTCTCAGACCTGCCTGCCAGCAAACCTGTGGTATGAAAATGGGGACGGACAGGCGCCCGTCCCCATAAAACGCAGGGATTAAATGCCACTCATACTGGGATCACTGTGCACTAGGAATGGAAGCATACAACACAGCGTGAGCAAAATCCCAATAGGCATTCTCCTCATAGTTCTCCACCCAGGTGGGGTAACCAGTTACCAGAATGTTGGAGTACAGAGGCAGCTCGGGGAGCATCTCGTTCCAGCGGATGATGTACTTCTGCCAGTAGTCCAGATACGTTGCGTCATCACCAGCAGCGGTCTTATAAACCATGTCCATGGACAGCTCATCCAAGCCACCCTCACCCATGTCATACAGGTAAGTGGTGTTGTAGCCCTGAGCAACCTTCGCAGGATCATCGGTCCAGCTGAAGGAGTAGTCGTAAATAGTGGAGGTCAGGTTGGTGGCCAGGTTGGTCATGGAGTAGTAGGGAGCAGCAGCGTTGCCATCGGCATCCTTCCGGTAGATGGCGTTCAGCAGGGTATCCCAGTCCACAGTGTCCTGCACAATAGACATGCCGGAGTTCTTCACGTTGTCGGAGTTAGCCAGCATGGTCGCCAGCAGGTCGGAAACGTTGTTCTTCTCGGAGGAGCACCACTTGATGATCAAAGGCATCAGGATGCGGCCATCGGACAGCTCAATGCACTCGTCCATGTTCTCCGCCTGCTCTGCGGTCACTTCCTTATGACGCAGACCTTCGCCGGTCCAGGCCTCGCCCTTCTCGTTCATGGTCCAGCCGCCTTCGTCCAGCAGCTTATTGGCAGCGTCCACGTCGAACGCGTAGGAATTCAGATTGTCAGCCAGGACGTCCTTAGACTCCTGATACTGCCACATGGCAGAGGAATAAGGTCCGTTCACAACGGAGCCCCAGCCAGCGCAGAAGGTGTCAGTAAAGCTGGCGCGGTCCAGCAGCATGGCAATGGCCTGACGGACTTCCACGAACTGGGTGGGAGTAACGTCGCAGAAGAACTGCAGCTTGCCGTAGCCAGCGCGGTCATACTGTACGTATGTCAGCTCGGCACCGGCATCAATCATGTCCATCAGAGTATTGACTTCGTTGCCGTCGGCGATGCCTTCGTACACATTGATCTCACCAGTCTTCAAAGCATCGGCCCAGGTGCTCGCCTCGGTCTTGGTGATAACAACTGTCTGAATGGAAGGCTTCTGGCCTTCGAAGTTACCAGCATAGTTGGGGTTGATGTCCAGGGTGGCCTGACCGGTGGCGGCGTCAAACTTCGTCAGGTTGTAGGGGCCAGCAGAGACAACGTCAGAACCGGCGGACATGGCCTTCTTGAAATGCTCCTCTACATCGGCGCCAGTGACCTTGACCTTCTCGCCGTCCTTGGTAAAGTAGCAGCCTTCACCATCGTCAGCCACATCATAGCCCTCGCCAATCCAGTAGGCGATGTTCCAGGGAGTGATGCCAGCGTAGGTGTCAGCGTAGTAGTACTGAGCGTAATCAGGCACAATGGACAGCTCCATGGTGTACTCATCAACCATCTTCACGCCAGGCAGCACATCGGTCGTACCAGCGCGGTAATCCTCGCCGCCCACCACGGTGGTGGAGGTACCGTCGGTAAACTGCATATCGCCACCGGCAGGGGATGCCAACAGCAGCAGCTTGAAAGCATAGTCCTTAATGGTGATGGGCTCGCCATTGTTGTAGACCAGGCCTTCATTGATGGAGATGGTGTAGGTAGCGGAACCGTCTTCATTATCCTTCCGTTCCCAGCTCTTCAGCACCGTCTTGTTCTCCACATAGTTACCTTCCTGATTCGTAACCAGGGTGCCGTAATCGTTGATCATCGAGGAGATCATCATGTCGGAAGCGCCATTGGTAACGATGCCGTTGGTCCAGTCACCGGTTACATCGGTATTCGTACCAAAGATCAGCTTGTTCTCCCGAGCCACAGGCGTGGTGGGGGCATCGGTAGGAGTCTCCGTAGGAGCCTCAGTGGGCTCGGTGGCACCGTCAGTGGGCGCCTCGGTGGGGTCTGTGTTGGTGCCGCCGCAAGCAGCCAGGGACAGGACCATGACCGCAGCCAGCAGCAGAGCTAACAGCTTTTTCATTTCTTTTCCTCCTTTAAAATTTTGGCTGACATTCCAGCCGCTTATAATATTTGTGCCGCGCGTACGGCAACAAAATATTAACATATAACAAGTATACTGCCCAGTCCGAAAAAAAGCAAGCACAATCTTGCATTTTTCCAGCGGTTGTATCCATTTTGTCGGTTTCTCCATATGGCAGCGGGTTTTTTCGCAAAAATTTTATATTTTTATGCATCTTTGCGAATAAATAACCGGAAATTTTTGCAGTCAAAGGCCTTTCTGTCCGCGAGTCACGCCCAAATGGCAAAATTTCGCTTTCCAACGGTTTTACTGTACCATACCACATTGTCAGGCAAAAATCAACTTTATTTTGCAATTTTTTTGGCAAATCTCGAAGAACTGTCTGTTTTGATAAAAACTTTCTGCATGTCGCCCCCATTTTTTGAGCATTCTCAACAATCTTTCCGAGGCGGACAAAGAAACCGAATATTTTCCTCGTCAAATTCACAACATTTTTCGAAATACAGCCCGTTTCTTTTGGCGCTTTTGGCGAATTCCTCTCAATTTCTGTCCGGTTTTCCCTTGTTCCTCCAGTCTCATTTCCAGGTCTGGCTCCAGAACGAAATTGCCACGGTCAATTGTTTTTCTCTTGTGCACATTTTTGAATTTTTAGGACTTCAATCCTGCATTTTCCCTGGCCCTGCTTTTCATTCCGGTTCTGGCAATTGCCATTGTGTACGGCATGGAGTATCCTTTTAAAAGGAGGTTTTTGCCTATGAAACGAATTGTAACCCTGCAGGACATTTCCTGCCTGGGCCGCTGCTCCGTCACCGTGGCCCTGCCGGTGATCTCCGCCATGGGGGTGGAATGCGTGGCCCTGCCCACAGCTGTACTGTCCACACACACCATGTTTCCGGACTTTACCTGTCTGGATCTGACGGACCAGATCGCCCCTATTGCCCGTCACTGGAAGGCTCAGAGTATCCACTTTGACGCCATTTATACCGGCTATCTGGCCTCTCCAGACCAATGCGACCGGGTGATAGAATTTTTCCAGGACTTCCGAACGCCGGACGGCCTCATTTTTGTGGACCCGGCTATGGCAGACGGGGGTAAGCTCTATGCCGCCCTCGGCCCGGATTTCCCCCAGGCCATGGCTCGGGTTTGCGCCCAGGCTGATATCCTGGTCCCAAATCTCACAGAGGCCTGCCTTCTCACCGGCACCCCCTATGATCCCGCCCCCTGCCCACAGTATATGGAGGATTTACTGAAAAAATTGCTGGACCTGGGCTGCCGCCAAGTGCTTCTGACCGGTGCGGAAGTCCGACCTGGCGAGGTGGGCGTCCTGGGCCTGGATCAGACAGGACGCAGCTTTTCCTACGGGCTGCCCCGTCTGCCCCAATCCTACCACGGAACCGGCGACCTCTTCGCCTCAGCCTGTGTGGGTGGTCTTATGAATGGACTGACCCTGGAACAGGCGGCCCGGATTGCCGCCCGGTTCGTCTCCGCCTCTATTTCCGCCACCGCCGTCAACCCGGATGCCAGTTGGTATGGCGTAGAGTTTGAAGGTCAGATTCCCACCTTGTTGTCCCTTCTGGACCAAGCCCGGCAACTGGCCGGGCCTGTGTAGCTCCTCCAGCATCATGTCATTAACTTAAGGCTGTAACCCCGCACCGGGCAGGAACGACCCCGGCTTCCCCCGAGGGTACGCAGGGCGCACCAGTGCGTCTAAAACGGCATTGCTTAAGTTGATGACATTGCCCCCTCCCTCCGCTCCCAAAAAAAGCTGTAAAATTTCTACAAATTTTTTTGGTTTTCCATTGCAAAATCCGCTGTAATTCGATATTATGTAGGTAAACACGGGAACGGAAAGGCGGGAGGAATTTATGAGTCAAAACGAAAGCAATCCCCAGGTATCTTACGACCGGCCCCCTGTGCGCCGGAAGCGCCGGAAGAAGACGCCTTGGCAGAAGTTTAAAGAGGCCTATCTCCCCCTGATCCTGGTTTTGGTTGGTCTGGCTGTGGTGGTTGTCCTCATCATCGGCCTTGTCAAGCTGGTCAGCCGAACCCCGGCGCCCCAGAAATCCAACTCCTCAGAGAGCCAGACCTTGCCGACCGAAGGAGAAAATCAGGCACTGCTGGACCAGGCTGCCATACTGGCGGCGCAGTACGACTATGACGGGGCCCTCACGCTTTTGGGCACCTGCACCAATCCAGATGCCCAGGTGGAGAAGGCCGTCACCGACTACACCGCTGCCAAATCGGCTCTCACCGTCTGGCCGGATGTGGGAAAGATCCCCCTGATCTCCTTCCAACCCCTGATCGCCGATACGGCCCGGGCCTTTGACGGAGATGACAACGCCGACTACTACGCCCGAAATTCTCTGACGGTCTCCGAATTCACCGCCGTCCTGGAGCAGCTCTATGCTGGCGGCTATGTGCTGGTATCCATGGAGGATATGGCCGCCCCCGACAACACCGGGACCTATCAGCCCGGTCAAATTCTACTGCCTGAGGGGAAGAAGCCCCTGATCCTCTCCCTGGTCCCGGCCCATTACACAACGGGCCTGGCCGGCGACGGCTTTGCACGGCGGCTGGTGGTGGCCTCCGGTGGGCAGATTGCCTGTGAGTACGTGGACGCAGAAGGCAAGGCCACCACAGGCAGCTATGATTTAGTCTCCATCCTGGAGACCTTTCTGACCCAGCATCCAGACTTCTCCTACCGGGGAGCCCGGGCTATCCTGGGGATCTCCGGAGATCCCAGCCCCCTGGGCTACGACCTCACCGATGAGACAGAGCAAGCGTCCGCCAGGAAGGTGGCTCTGTGCCTGCTGAATACTGGCTATGAGTTCGCCAGCTTCACCTATGATGGCATTGGCTACGGCGAAGCCTCCGAGGAGGAGGTTGCCCAGGATGTGAAGCAGTGGAAGGAGACGCTGGAACCCGTTTTGGGTCCGGTGAGCATTCTCTTTTATGCCAACGGAAGCGACCTGGCAAGCTACGAGGGTGCAAAATTTCAAACCCTCTATGAGGGGGGCTTCCGGTACTTCTGCGCTCTGGATTCCAGCGTCCCCAGCTGGGTTCAGATTGAAAACACCTATGTTCGCCAGGCCCGCCGCACCATCAACGGTACCCGCATCACCGAGGAAGCTGGGCAGGTGGCCGATCTCTTTGACGCTACCAAAATCATCTCCCCGGACCGGCCGGAATAAGCTCCCGGCCTAATCCTACAAAGGGGGTGCTCCTTTGCTGCAAATTGAACCAGCCCCACCCCAGGATTGGCCCCTTTGGCGCGCTTTGGACTCCCATTTATCCGAGGAGGCCTTTTGCAGAGCCGCCCAAGGGCAGATGACCCGTTGGATCAAAACGGACGGCGGTATCGTCGGAATCCTGCGGTATCAACTATTTTGGGAAACCATTCCCTTTCTTACCCTACTGCTTCTGAAGGAAGCGCACCGGCGGCAGGGCTTTGGCCGGGCCGCCATGGCCCTGTGGGAGTCGGAGCTGGTCCGGGCCGGACATAGGATGGTCCTGGTCTCCACCCGGGCGGATGAGTCTGCCCAGCATTTTTACCGAACTTTGGGATACCGGGACTGCGGCTGCCTGCTTCTGGATGCACCAGGCTATGGGCAGCCTGCCGAGCTCTTTTTGTCCAAGCCTCTGCCGTAATAACCGGTATAAAGCGCCCCTCCTTTTCCCATAATATGGAGGAAAGGAGGGGATACCCATGTTTCAACATGAAAAGCAGCTGTTTCACCCTGTTGGAGTGGAGGGGCCCAATCCCCAATACGCCGCGCTCTTGCAAGAGCAGCTGGGAGGCGCCAACGGGGAGCTGAAGGCGGCTATGCAGTACCTGTCCCAGAGCTTCCGCATCAAAGACCAGGAGATCAAGGACCTGTTTCTGGACATTGCGGCGGAGGAGCTGGGGCACATGGAGATGGTAGCCCAGACCATCAACCTGCTGAACGGCCACGATGTGGACGCTAAGTCGGTCCCTGCAGGGGAAATTCAAACCCATGTGCTCCTGGGCCTCAACCCGGGACTCATCAACGCCTCCGGTTACTCCTGGACCGGGGACTATGTGACAGTCACCGGAGACCTGTGCGCAGATCTTCTGTCCAATATTGCCTCAGAGCAGCGAGCCAAGGTGGTTTATGAGTACCTGTACCGGCAGATCTCCGACAAAAAGGTCCGGGAGACCATCGACTTCCTCCTGAACCGGGAGGAGGCCCACAACGCCATGTTCCGAGAGGCCTTTAACAGAGTTCAGGACACCGGCTCCAACCGGGATTTCGGTACTACCAAAGCGGCAAAAATGTATTTCAGCCTGTCCAACCCGTCTCCAGGACAGGGCTTCCAGAACACCAAGGTCAACCCGCCCTCCTTCCAGTAAGGGCATGCCCAAGCGCCAAAGTCTGCAGCCAGGCAGTTTTGCCTGGCTGCAGACTCACTTTTTATGGCACATTCTTAATAATGGTACTGTTTCCGCTTGCTTATCAAAAACAGAACGGTAACGGCAGTCGCCAGCAGCTCTGCGGCCACCATGGACATCCATATGCCGTCCAGCTTCCAGAATAGGGGCAGAACCAGCACCGCCACCACCTGGAACACCAGGGTCCGCAGAAAAGAAATGACGGCGGAAACCAACCCGTTGTTCAGCGCCGTGAAAAAAGAGGAGCCAAAAATACCAACTCCTGCAAACAGGAAGGAAAAGGAGTAGATGACAAAGCCCCGCATGGTCATATCCATAAGCCCCTGGTCATATCCCACAAAGATTTGGGACAGGGGCCTTGCCAGAATCTCTCCGGCGGCCAGCATCACCACCGAGCTGATCCCCACAAGCACCAGGCTCCGTTTCAGCAGACCCTTTAGCTCCCTGTGGTTGCCTGCGCCATAGTGATACCCAATGACCGGCGCCGTGCCCACGGAGTACCCAATGAAGGCTGCCAGGAAAATTAGGTTGACATACATCAGCACGCCATAAGCCGCCACGCCGTCTTCACCGGCGTACCGGAGCAGCTGCACATTATACAGCATGCTAACCATGGACATGGAGATGTTACTGACAAACTCCGACGAGCCGTTGGTGCAGGCCTTCAGCAGCGCCTTGCCGTCAAACTCTGTTTTCCCCAGGCGCAAAAGGCTGGAATTGGGCCGGCAGAAATAAATCACCGGCACGATGCCGCCGACGCACTGGCCAATGGCTGTGGCCGCCGCTGCCCCCTGCAGCCCCAGGGGGAACACCGCAACCAGCAAGGCGTCCAGCACCATATTGGTAAGGCCCGACAATACCGTCACAGCCAAGCCCAGCTGCGGCCTTTCCGCCGTGACAAAGAAGCTCTGAAACTCAAACTGAAGCGTATAGGCCGGGAGCGCCAGCAGCACAATGCGGCCGTAGGTCACACAATACTCCAGCATCTCCCCCTTCGCCCCCAGCAAAGAGGCAATCGGCCGGAGGAGAAGGATACCCAGAAATGCAAGCGCCGCACCGCAGGCCGCCGATATATAGATAAAAAGAGAAAACAACCGGTTGGCCCGGCCGGGGTCCCCCTCCCCCAAGGTCTTGGCAATGAGAGCGCTGCCCCCTGTACCAAACATAAAGCCCACTGCGCCCAGGATCATCAGGAACGGCATAATAAAATTGACGGCAGTGAAGGGGGTCTTCCCCACAAAATTGGAAACAAAGAAGCCGTCTACAACGCCGTAAATCGACGTAAAGATCATCATCACAATAGACGGCAGCGTAAAACGCAGCAGTTTTTTATAATTAAAATGGTCGGAAAGCTGAATTCTCATGCTTCTACCCCGCCCTCTCCCAGGTTGGGAACTCCTTTCTGTTTTTTCGGTTCTGGCAGCCGATGATCCAACTCACGGCAGATGCAATCGGCAAAGTAGTCCAAGGCATCCACAAACTGTGGAGAAAATCGTTGTAGCGTCTTTTCCATGGCAGCCTGTTCCGCCTGATATACGCCCTTCAGCATTTTGCTGGCGTAGTCTTTCCCCGCCTGGGTCAAAGCAATGCGTTTCTCCCGGCCATTCTCCTCCCGGCAGAGCGTTACATAACCCGCTTGGACCAGTTCCCGGATGATGGTATTGATGGTCGTCTTTGGAAACAACCAATCCTCGCAAATTCTTTTCTGAGAATGGGTCTCCTCGTCATCTAGAGCATAGAGCAGCGCCAGAATATTCTCTTTCACCCCCAGCTTCCGGGAAAGTAGATAATAGGCCCCATCGATTCGATTGGTTGCCAACATCAGTCGGCGGATTTCCGCAAAGGTTTCGTTCATCCCGCGCCCTCCTTAATCCGAATTCGTACTAATTATAATACGAATTCGGACCAAAGTCAACAGCAAAAACTGGGCGCATAGCAAAATATATCTGCATGCAGCCTATGAAAAGGAAAAGCCTGCTGCAATCAAGCAGCAGGGGGTTGCCTCATCAGGAAGCGATTTCCTCCAAATCCGCATAGTATGGCATGGAGGTGACCACATATGCACAAGTTTTGTCCATCGAGCTCAGGTTCCAGGGAATATCTGCAGGCCTATTGCGGCATCCTGGACCGGATGATCGCAGGAATGACCGGGGCCACACTGAATTGCAGCATTTCTCACAACTTCATCGTCCAAATGATCCCCCACCACCGGGCCGCCATTGAAATGTCCCAAAACATTCTTCCCCACACACAAAACGAAACTCTGTGGGAAATTGCGTCTCAGATCATTGCGGAGCAGACCAAAAGCATTGAAAACATGAAGTCCATCCTCTGCTCCTGTACCCGGCTGGAAAATCCGCCGGAGGCGGTATGCCGCTATCAGCGGCACATGAATGACATCATGAGCGCCATGTTTGATCGGATGCGCCGGGCCCGGGCCACCCGGCGGGTGGATTGCGACTTCCTGCGGGAAATGCTCCCCCACCACAAGGGCGCGGTGGAAATGGCCTCCATCACCCTGCAGTCTGACATCTGCCCGGAGCTGGTCCCCATTTTACAGGCCATTATCACATCCCAAGAGACGGGCATTGCCCAGATGGAAGCCCTTGCCGCCAGCCTACGCTGCCGGTGCTGAACCTCATTTATCGCTCCCCTGTGTCTCTTGGGCGTTTGTAGCGTCCCTTAGGCCCCCACTCCGGCAAAGGCAGCCGCTGCATCGCGCCAAAGACCCGCTCTTTCAGATCCGGATACCGGGAAGAAAGCTCATAGACCAGGTCCTTGACCTCCTGCCTCTTGGTGTTTTTGTCCGCCGGGCAGGGGTTGTGGACCACCGGAAGCCGTTCTTTTGCCGCGAAGTGGGCAATGGTCTTTTCCGAGAGATACAGCATGGGCCGAATCTGGATGACGCCGGTGCGGTCCAGGTTGGTCACCGGCTGAAAGCAGCTGAGGCGGCCCTCATAAAACAGAGAGAGGAAAAAGGTCTCCACCGCATCGTCATAGTGGTGCCCAAGGGCCACCTTGTTGCAGCCCAACTCCAAAAGCGCCTGATTCAGCGCTCCCCGGCGCATTTTGGCACACATGGAGCAGGGATTTTTCTCCTGGCGGTAATCAAAAATGATGGGGGCAATCTGAGTCTCCACCCGGGTATATGGTACCTCCAGTCGGTGGCACAGGGCCTCGACCTGGGTAAAATCCATCCCCGCCAGGCCCATATCCACCGTCACAGCATGGAGGTCAAAGCGGGAGGGGTGGTACTTCCGCAGGGCAGCCAGCAGAACCAGCAGAGTCAGGGAGTCCTTCCCGCCAGAAACCCCCACCGCTACCCGGTCCCCGGGCTGGAGCATTCCATAGTCATCGGCGCACCGGCGAACCAGACCAACCAGATTCTGCATAAAAATCAACCTTTCTTCAAAAAAATAGAACGCGAGATTTCAGGAGCATACAGGAGAAAACAAGCGCATTTCAGAGATCTTCCCAGGGAAAATCAAATTTCCTCCATTTCGCTCTTGACATTGTTTTTGCCATGTGATATAAAAAACGAGCGCGTTTGGGATATTGTACGCCCATTGGCCGGATTTGTCAAAAAATATTTCTCTCAGGGGCCCAGGCCCTTTTGAAATGGAGGAAAACAACCATGTCCACTACCTTACTCAAGAAGGAGACCGTACAGCGCAAGTGGTACGTTCTCGACGCGGCGGGCAAGCCCCTGGGCCGGACCGCTGTGATTGCCGCCAACCTGCTGCGGGGCAAGCACAAGACCGACTTCACCCCCAACGTAGACTGCGGTGACTTTGTCATCATCATCAACACCGATCAGGCCATTCTCACGGGCAAGAAACCGGAGCAGAAGATGTACCGCCGGCACTCCGGCTGGATCGGCGGCCTGAAGGAGACCAAAGCCCGTCTGATGATGGAGAAGCGGTCTGACTACGCCATGGAGCTGGCCGTGAAGGGCATGCTGCCCAAGAACACCCTGGGCCGCGCCGCTCTGACCCGTCTGAAGCTCTTCAAGGGCGCGGAGCACAAGCACGCCGCCCAGAAGCCCGAACCCTGGACCCAGGATTGATTTGGAGGTGTAACACAACATGTACGAAAGCAAGAGAAAGTATGCCTACGGCACCGGTCGGCGGAAGTCCTCCATCGCCCGGGTTCGTGTCTATGAGAATGGAACCGGCTCCATCATCATCAACGGCCGGGACATCGATGATTACTTTGGCCTGGACACCTTGAAGCTCCTGGTCCGTCAGCCCCTGGTCACCACCGACATGGTGGGCAAGGTGGACATCATCTGCACCGTCGCCGGCGGCGGCGTCACCGGCCAGGCCGGCGCCATCCGTCACGGCGTTTCCCGGGCTCTGCTGTCTGTGAACCCTGAGTACCGCACCCCCCTGAAGGCCGCCGGTCTTCTGACCCGCGACCCCAGAATGAAGGAGCGGAAAAAGTACGGTCTCAAAGCCGCCCGTCGCGCGCCCCAGTTCAGCAAACGTTAATCTGCAACCCAAAAGGTTCAAAAAAGCCCGGAAGTACGCCACTTTCCGGGCTTTTCTTGTGCCCAGAATACTGTATCCGCTTAAGATAGTGGGAAAAACCGGGTGATATGGAATCGCTAGTTATGCCCCAGTTTAAACAGATTAATAATTAAATATAATTAGTGTTTTATAGATAAATATATCGTGTATGTTAAAGGCAAAATAAATAATAGTGTTTGCGTGCTTCATTTAAATCAGAATTAAAAACTATCATAGCAAATTTTATAAAATGGCTATATGTATGGCTGCTTCGTTCAGGGGCAGCCATACATTATATTTACTGGCCAGAAATAACCTTTGAGTATAAGCTGATGAACAAAGTGAGACTTCTGTGGAGGCCTTGATTTTTGTATACTATTGGAAAGGAACATGGAATCACAAAGGAAGAAGCGGTGGAGATCGTGACGCAGCTGGCATTATACTGCGGCTGGCCGAAGGCATGGAGCGCGTTTCCACTGATTCAAGAAATATATATGGAGGAATCAAAATGAGCATTTTATTTATCAATGGCAGCCCAAATAAAAATGGAAACACGGCAAAACTGGCAGAGACGCTGATGAGCGGCAAAGCGTATCAGACGCTGAATCTGGTAGATTACAAAGTGTACGGCTATGGTCAGAACTTTGCCGATGACCAGTTTACGGAGATTGTGGAACAGATGAAAGCAGCGGATACCATCGTGATCGGCTCCCCGGTATACTGGCATAACATGAGCGGGATGGTACGGAACCTGATCGACCGGTTTTACGGCCCGGTGCCGTCTGGCGCCCTGCAGGGAAGAAAGTTTGTGTTTTTGTTCCAGGGCGCTGCGCCGGAAGGCTGGATGCTGGAAAAAGCCGAATACACCATGAGCCGTTTTGCGCGGATGTATGGCATGGAATATGTGGGAATGGCGTCAAACCGCAGGGAAGCAAAAACACTTTCCGAAAAAATATGATGAGGAAAGATATAAGATGAAGAATATACTATTTTTAACGGCAACACCGACAGTAGGCGGAAACGGAGATGCACTGATCGGCGCAGCCATGGAAGAAGCAAAAGAGCATGGGGCAAAAGTACATTTGATCCATATCAGAGAAAAGAGAATTGGATTTTGCCGCGCCTGTTATGGCTGCTCCCAAACCGGAGTCTGCGTCCAGAAGGATGATTTTATGGACATCCTACGTCTGGCCCATGAAGCGGATGCCATTATCGCGGAAGCCCCGATTTATTATAACTGTATGGCAGCGCAGATGATGACCGTGATCAACCGACTGTGCTGTACCTTTGCCTGCAAGACCTATCAGGTTGGACCAAAGAAACGTGTCGGCATGTTTCTGACCTGCACCGGGTCTGAGCCGGGAGAAATGAAGCGGCATGTAAGGAATATTTTAACCCTTCCCAGCGTGAACCGTGCTATTTCAGAATACCGGACAGAAGTGTTTACCCAGTGCGTTTCCGATTCTACCTGCCACGACCGCCCGGATTATCTGGAACGGGCGAGAGAAATTGCCCGCTGGGCAACAGAAGCGTAGAAAGGAGCTGCAGGGATATATGAACAGACCTTATGTGATTTGCCATATTTTAAGCTCGCTGGACGGAAAGATCAACGGGCCTTTTATGGCAGCGCAGGCAACAGGAATGCTGAGCGGCGCATACGGAAGCATCCGCCGAGAGATGAATGCCGACGCATGGTTGTATGGAACCACAACGGTGAAAGAGTTTTTAAACTTCCGGGAACCGATGCTGGCAGAAAGCGCCTGTGTGCCGGAGGGTGATTTTGTCGCCGGGGATGAGACGAAACCGTATTTTGTAGCCCTGGATGCCAAAGGCGAGCTTGGCTGGGAATCCGGGAGATTTGCCAATAAAGGGCGGGCCGAAGCCCATGTCATCGAGATTCTGACGGAAGCGGCTCCCCTGCCTTACCGCGCTTATCTGAGAAAGAGGGGCGTATCCTATATTCTCGCGGGGAAAACGGAGCTGGACCGCCAGCTGGCCATGGAGAAGCTGTACCGGCTGTTCCATATTAAGATGCTGCTGATCTGCGGCGGTGGCGCGGCAGACTGGACCTTTTTGCAGGCCGGGCTAGTGGATGAGCTGAGTCTGGTGCTTTCCCCCGTGACGGATGGAAGCAGCGGTACGGCTTCGGTGTTTGCACAGTTTCCGGCGCAGGGTGCAGGGCAGCCGGTGGAATTTGACCTGAAAACCGTGCAGCCGCTGGGCGGCGGCGGCCTCCATCTGCGCTATCTGGCAAAGAACGCAAGGCAGAGCGAGGAAGCCGGCGGGAGTGAGCTATAACCAGGAGGTGCAAGCTCAAAAACCAGAAGGAAGTTCTGTGGGAAGCCGCCCAGTGTTATAATAGACGTATAATCCAGAGAGCCTAAGTGGGCACAGTAAAGCAAAAGAAACGAAAGGTGTAGTGATTGCCAGGGAACCCACGCTGAAAATCACTGAACATTGTCCCCTGCCGGAAGAGGTTTGTTCTACCGGGGCGCTCGCTCGGCCAATGATTTGGTCGCCCTGGACATTTATGGCAAAGGAAAATATGGTCATTCAGGCATGGTATCCGTTGGGCCATCTGCGTGCTGCTGAAATGGCGGAAATTGCAGCCCTGAATCAAAACAAACGCTACTACACCGGCATACCCCAGATGCTGAAGTCTTATGTAGAAATGTTGCTGCCCGTATATAAGCAGAAATAAAAATATGTGAAATAACAGGAGGAAATTACGATGCAATATGTAGCCTTATCAAATGGAGTAAAAATGCCGATTCTCGGCTACGGCGTGTATCAGGTAACAAAAGACGAATGCGAGCGGTGTGTGCTGGATGCGCTGAAGGCAGGATACCGCAGCCTGGATACGGCGCAGTCCTATTTCAACGAGGAAGAAGTGGGCTCCGCTATGAAAAAGAGCGGCATCCCGCGGGAGGAGATTTTTCTGACTTCCAAGGTGTGGGTGGAGCATTACGGATATGAGGAGGCACGGAAATCCGTGGAGGAATCTCTCCGGAAGCTCCAGACCGACTATCTGGATCTGATGCTGCTCCATCAGCCGTTCAATGATTACTACGGTGCCTACCGGGCGTTGGAGGATCTGTATGACGAAGGAAAGCTGCGGGCCATCGGTGTTTCCAACTTTTATCCGGATCGTCTGGTGGATCTTGCCTCCTTTACCCGAATCCCGCCGATGGTCAATCAGATCGAGACCCATGTGCTGAACCAGCGCATAGAAGACCATGCCTGGATGGAGAAATATCATATCGCCCATGAAGCCTGGGCGCCTTTCGGCGAGGGCCGCGGAGGTCTTTTTGACAACGAGGTATTGAAGCAGATCGGCGAAAAGTATGGCAAAACAGCCGCGCAGGTGATGCTCCGCTGGAACATCCAGAGAGGCGTAATTGTGCTTCCCAAGTCCACGCATAAGGAAAGAATGATTCAGAATCTGGATGTGTTTGACTTTGCACTGACAGATGAGGATATGGACGCAATTGCTGCGCTGGATACGAAAACCAGCTCTTTCTTCTCCCATTATGATCCAAACATGGTGGAATGGTTCGTAAAGATGGTGGAGGAGCGCAAGCAACAGCACGACAGCAGCAAGGAAAAGAAAAACTGGTAAAGCCGCTGTCATCTTGGATATAGCCCACAGGTCTGAGCTGGACAACAAATCGAGACTTCTGCGGAGGTCTCGATTTGTTATGCGCAAATTTGTTTCTGGCCACTGGTAGAAATCTATTACAGGGGGTGGCAGGCTGGCCTGTGCCCTCTGGGAGAATGGCAAGGCCCCGGCTCTGTAGCCTCCAGGTGAGCTCAGAAGCCGGGGCTCTTTGGTGGGTTAACTTTCCCACCCGCTTTCTTTTCGCAGCGCAGCTGCCCTCTGTGGCCGTCTCAGGCGGTCCAGGTCTCCCCTTCCCCTCAGCTGCCCGCCTCCGTCTGCTCGCAGCGCACCGTCAGGCGGCTTCCGCTGTCGTAGGTGCAGGTGAAGAGGGTCAGGTCGTAGGCTCCGGCGGTCATCTCCTCCACAGCGGTGGGCTGCAAAATGTCCAGGGCCACCACCTGGTAGTGGGTCACCACGCCGT